>Ga0265316_10000470_pt1 | contig 45967 bp, 36 predicted proteins | sample 4522metaG_FD_202092 | JGI IMG/M metagenome (GOLD analysis project Ga0265316, IMG submission 202092) | Rhizosphere microbial communities from Carex aquatilis grown in University of Washington, Seatle, WA, United States - 4-5-22 metaG | ecosystem: Host-associated > Plants > Roots > Rhizosphere >... | reverse complement strand
GAGAAACTTTATGTGGCAAAACTATCAGGTTTTCGCTTTAACGCCCGGGGTCAAATTAGTGTTCGCCCTGTTGATAATTTGGAGCCTTGTTTGGAAAGGCATTGCCCTGTGGAAAGCCGCGCGCAACACCCACAAGGTGTGGTATGTGGTTATGCTGATTGTTAACACCGCCGGCATTCTGGAAATAATTTATATTTTTGGCTTCAGCAAAAAAGTTTCAAACAACCCTCCGGCCGCGCAGAGGATAAGCTAAAAAAATCGCTGACAGATCGCTGATATTTACGCTGAGTGCGTCTATTAAAAAATACCCTCTTTCGCCAATCGGCGGAGGCAGAGGGTATTTTTTAATGGCGAGTTGACAAATAGCGTGGCCGCGTTATTTGTCAACAAGCTTATTAAGCAAATATTACTGCGGGGGGGAGGTGGCGCTGAAAGTCCGGGAGATGTCGCGGACTAAGGTGGCCGTAACGCTGGTGGAGCCGCTTACGGCTTTGCCGTAAATGTTCAGGCTGTCGCCGGTTTGCAAAATACTCAGACTTCCCTTGCGGCCGCCTTTGTAAGTAACTTTTGCATTGGTGGCATCAACGGAATAAGTAGTGCTACTGGCGGTTGTAACCGTTAGTGTATCGCCGCTTACGGAATTGAGCGTTCCTACAAAGTTCAATGAACTAATTTTAATTGTTACGCGAGTAGCGGTTACATTGCTGTTGGTTCTGTCCCAAACGCCGCTGACGGTTACGGTCTGACCTACGGCAATATCACTTAAGCCGGAACTGGCCGTTCCTGTTTTAAATATGGTTGAGGATGTTGTGTTAATGGTTTGACTGCCCCGCTCCTTGCTCTGCAAAGTAAAACTTGTGCCGTTTACAGCGCTGACCGTGCCAATAAATGTGCCGTTGTGCGCCTGCAAAGATTGGTCGCGTATGGTTTTTGCGGCAACGCTAGTTCCGCTAACAACCCCGGTTACCAACAGCGCATCACCGGTTTGCACATCGCTTAACTGCATAGCGGCGCCGAATCTGCGGATTAGTTTGGCATTAGTAGCGTCAACTGTGTAAGACACTCCTTTACTGCCGGTTAGCGTTATGCTGTTGCCCGACACCGAAGCCACAGTGCCGGAAATCAAACTTGCCCTGGTGCTGGTGGCAAAGCCGTTTATGCCGACTCTAATAGGCGGGGTATGCATATCGACTGTGCCTTTTATATTATATCCGCGGCCAGAGGTAGCGCCGGAATTTTGCGCCATAGCCAAAACCGGAACCAGCAAAAAAACGGAAACCAGGATCCCTAAAATTTTTTTTCCCATATTTTTATATTTAATTTTTATATCCCCCTTTTAGGGGGTTGATTTTTAAGTGCCAGTTAGTAATTGTAGATTCAACTTTAAATAAAAGGTTAAACGGCAATTTCTCACGGCGTCATTGCGAGGAGTGCATAAGGCGAAGCAATCTCTAAATATGACAGATTGCCGCGCCCCTCAGATGCATTCGGGGCTCGCAATGACACTCTACCCACTATGAATTCTTTTGTATTGATATTATAACAACAATTTTGAAAATACTTAAACTTAATGTAAAATTAAACTATGCTTAAACTTCAACTATTTAAACAACCCGACGCGCAAAGCGCCGCGGCCACGGCCGGAGAAAATTTAAACGCGGTTTTGGCGGAAAACAAAAAACTGCCCATTTTACTGATGCTTTCCGGGGGTTCCTGCCTGTCTATATTAGATTACGTTGGGCAGACGGTCTTGGGTGCGAATTTAACCGTAACTATGCTGGATGAAAGGTTTTCCCAGGATCCGGAAATTAACAATTTTGCCCAACTGCAAAAAACGGATTTTTACGCCACGGCCTTTGAGGCCGAAGCCAGCTTTTTTGGCACTCTGCCCAGGCCGGGCGAAACTTTGGAGCAACTGCGCGAGCGCTGGGATAAAAATTTAAAATCCTGGCGCGCGGAAAATCCCGGCGGGTTAATTATAGCCACGTTAGGTATGGGCGCCGACGGCCATACCGCCGGCATACTCCCCTTTCCGGAAGATCCGCTAAAATTTGACCAACTTTTTAACGGCAATGAATGGACCGCGGCTTACGATGCCGGCGATAAAAATAAATATCCGGAACGCGTGACCACTACTTTAACTTTTTTAAAAAATATTGATTTTGGAGTTGCCCTGGTTTGCGGCGCGGAAAAAGCAACAAAGTTTCATCAAGTATTATCAGCCGTTGATAATACCGCCAACCTGCCCGCTACGGTTTGGAATAAGATGAAAAACGTAAAAGTTTTTACGGATTTAAGTTAAAGCTTATCTTAAAAAAACTGAGCCGGACCAGAACGCACAGGCGGCGTCTAAGGTCCGGCTTTGTTGTGATGGAGCATTACGGCTCCTTTACACTCCCGCGAGAACGGATTCGCCAACGAAGGCATCCGATGTCTCAGTCTGTTGTGCTGATGTGCCCTCCCGAAAAACCCCGATGTTCAGGTCGAGAAGAGTAACCTCTTTATTGCTACCCGTCACAAGCACGGCGCAGTCGCTGACAATCCTCACATTCGTTACTCTATACGAAAAGTCCGTTGTGTAGGAGTAGAATGTTCTCAGAGATTGCAGAACGCCTGCGGCATCAATCTGAATAACCTTTACAGCCATGGCACACCCCACGACTATCAGATTGTGTTCAGGGTCGATGTCCCATGCTCCGACGAGCACTTCTTTCCCATCAAAATACCGCCCCGCGATAGATTCCCTGGTGTATTGCATACACCCTCCTTTATCCTTGTCCTAGAATTTTTTTGGCACAGATGTCTGCTCTGCGCCAAAAAATCTCGCGGCCAAGATCTGAATCCGCCTTCGCCATCCGACTTCGCGTAAAGCTATATCGGACGAGAGGCTATGGCGGATTGCCCACTATATTTAGTATTAATAATGTGGACAAAAAAATAACCCCATTCCCTATACTAGGGCGGGGTTGAAAACTGATATTTTATTGGGGCGGGTCTTTGTGGCCATTTCAATAAAGATAACAAAAGATATAAAACGCGTCAAGTGGAAAACTCAAATACCCCAAACAATCGTAAAATATGTTAAAATAACGGTAAAGTTAATTATTTGAAACCAAAACCTTGTCAAACGAAAACCCAAACAAACCGGCTGTTCCTCCGGCCAACGGCTTTGGAAAAGTCGTGGAAAACACGGAAAATTTTGTCTGGACAATAGGCGGCAAACCAATGCGAAAAGCCGGGCAGTATTGGCAAATGCTGGGGCCCGGGCTGACTACCGGCGCGGCGGATGATGATCCGTCCGGAATTGCCACCTATTCCCAGACCGGCGCGCGCTGGGGCTTTAGCCTGCTGTGGCTGGCGGCTTTTAGCTTTCCGCTTATGGCCGTGATTCAGGAAATGTGCGCGCGCATCGGCCTGGTTACCGGCCGCGGCCTGGCCGGCAACATCAAGCGCTATTATTCCAAAAAAGTTTTATACACCGTGACGGCTCTCCTGTTTTTTGCCAACACCTTTAACATTGGCGCGGACTTGGGCGCCATGGCCAAAGCTATGCAATTATTTTGGCCAAATTTCAGCTTTACCGTATTAATATTCTTTTTTACCGCCTTAAGCCTGGTTCTGCAAATTTTTACCACCTACAAAGACTATGCCAAATATTTAAAGTGGCTGGCTTTGGTTTTGATGTCTTATGTTTTAACCGCGTTTTTTGTTAACTTAAACGGCCGCGAAATTTTAATCCACGCTTTTTTGCCGCATTTGGATTTTTCCAAAGACCAGATTTTTTTGATTTGCGGCATTTTGGGAACCACCATCTCCCCTTATTTATTTTTTTGGCAGACCTCGCAGGAAGTGGAAGAGGAAATTCTGCAGGGCAAAACCACCATAAAACTCCGCCAAAGCGAAACCACGGACGCGGAAATTAAAAAAATGCGCGTGGACATTTGGTCGGGAATGTTTTTTTCCAACGCGGCGATGTTCTTTATTATTTTAACCTGCGCCGCGACTTTGTTTAGGGCGGGAATTTATAACATCCAAACCGCGGCCGAGGCCGCGGCCGCTTTGCGTCCTTTGGCCGGGCAATACGCCTTTTTGCTGTTTGCCGCGGGCATAATCGGCGTGGGGCTTTTGGGCGTGCCGGTTTTGGCCGGCTCGGCTTCCTACGCCCTTTCCGAAAGTTTTGGCTGGAAGCAGGGGCTTTATCGCAAATTCAAAAAAGCGCGGGCTTTTTACGGAGTGATAATTCTGTCTATGATTTTTGGCCTGATTTTAAACTTTGTGGGCCTGGATCCCATAAAAGCGCTGATATATTCGGCCGTGGCCAACGGCATTATTGCTCCGGTAATTTTGGTGCTGATTGTGGACATTAGCGACAACAAAAAAATTATGGGCAAGCGGGTCAACGGCAAAACCCTTTCCACTATTGGCTGGATAACTACTGTGGTAATGATAGTGGCAGGCGTGGCAACCATAGCAACTATATTAATAGGCTAACACGGATCTACTGACTGGACACGGATCAACGGACGACTACTGATGTGCGTTTCTTCATCGACTATTGTAATTTAGAATCCGTAGGCATCGGTAGATCCGTGTTAACTGTGTGGTGTTAACTGTGGGCATTTGACAACTTCTTTTATATACCTTATATTTACCATAACTTTGCGCCCCCTGATGCGCGAAGCCATCGTCGGTTTTATCGACGATCAACACCGTTCAGGCACAAAAACAAGGATGGAACATGGAACCAGTACTCCTAAACATCGCGGTGCTGTACGTCTTGACCTTGCTGATACCGTTGGCCTGGAAAAAATTGGCCTGGAAAAAAACGGCATCATTGATAGGGCGGGTCTTGTTATTGACCCCAGGTGTCCAGCCCTGTGAGACGTTCCAAGAGGTAGCGTATAACCTCCTGGAGCTGAACTAACCCTGAACCCGGAAGGATTTTCTTGCAACTGACTCTCCAGAGCCTCGGTTGCGGGACCAAATCCTTCCGGTCTCAATTTTTTTATCCCGCCCAAAAGGGCGATTTTTTTAATTTTGACAAAATTCCCCGCTTTCGCTATACTATACGGGTAAATCAAATAAAATTTTCACAAACCTTAAGTGCTAAAAGCAAGACTAAACCACCAAATTAAGGCTCCCACTCTGCGCGTTATTAACGAGGACGGCGAGCAAATAGGCGTAATGAAGACCTCCGAGGCTTTGGCCCTGGCGGGTCAGCACGGCCTGGATTTGGTTGAGGTTTCGCCGGTGGCAAACCCACCGGTGGCCAAGTTGATAGATTACGCCAAATACAAGTATCAGCAAAAGAAACTGGAACAACAGCAAAAAAAGAACGCCAAAAAAACCGAGGTTAAAACCATTTGGATTTCCATGCGCATTTCCGAACACGATATGGAAATCAAGGCCAATAAAATTACCGAATTTTTAACGGACGGCGATTTGGTAAGAATTGAACTGCGGATGCGCGGCAGAGAGCAGGCCTTTGGCGAAGCGGGCCGGCAGAATCTGGTAAAATTTTTAACCTATATAACAGCCCCCCATCGCACCGAAGTCCCCATAAAGAGAATGGGCGGAACGTGGAGCGTGACCGTAGCTCCTTCCAAGTAAATTTCAAACAACCTCTACTAAATACTAAAGGAAGCTAAATACTAAACATGACAATTCACAATTCCTAAGTTTGGTATTTCGTTTATTTTAGTATTTAGTAGAAGAAATTAATTTAAATTTCATGCCTAAGGTAAAAACCCACAAAGGAACAGCCAAGAGAATCAGAAAAACCGGCAGTGGCAAATTAATGGCGCGCTCAACCGGCCAGGATCATTTTAATTCCCGCGAGTCTTCCAAATCCACCACCAACAAACGCCGCGATTTGCATTTGGGAAGAGTGCATCAAAAGCTGAGAAGCCTTATTCCTTATAAATAATTATTTATCCACGAATTCACGAATTACACTAAAGTCGATGCGCGGCTATATACGATTAGTGACATTCGTGATATTAGTGAATTAGTGGACAATTTATGACCAGAATCAAACGCGGAGTTGCCGCCCATAAACGCAGAAAAAATTTACTAAAGCGAGCCAAGGGTTTTGATAACCGCCGCTCCACCAACTTTGCTTTGGCCAGAGAGGCCCTGCTTCACGCCGACACCTACGCCTACCGCGACCGCCGCAACAAAAAGCGCGACTTCCGCGCCCTGTGGCTCATTCGCGCCAACGCGGCTCTGCGCGAAAACGGCACCACCTGGAGCAGGTTTGCCGGTTTGATGAAAAAAGAAAACATTCAAATAAACCGCAAAATGCTGGCCGAACTCGCCGTTAAACATCCGGCGGAGTTTGATACTCTTGTAAAGAGCTTAATATAAAACGGACGGACACGGATAGATTACGGATTAACACTGATCGATAAACCAAAACCCCCGGCACGCGCCGGGGGTTTTATGTATCCGTCATCCGTGTTATTCCGTCTGCCCGGATCCGTGTTTATCTGTTTACTTCGCGGCGGCCTTGTCCTGGAGGATGGCTTTTACTACTTGGCCATCGGACTTTAAGTCCTCATAAAACAAAACCTGGGAACGGTTGATGTGCATTTCGTCCACCGGACCGTGCAGTTCATTGCCAAGTTTAACAAGAGAGATTTGTTGGCCCGGGGTTGTGGACGATTGGCTGGGAGCAAGAGAACTCCCCTGCTGGGGGCCGACCTGCAAATAATAAATATCATCCAAGGTTACGTAATCGGAACCGGAACGGGAAAGTTTGCCAAAGTAAACCTGGCCGTTGGTCAAAAATACGGCCTCATAGCCGCTGGAAACGCCGGCGCGATTCGCCAAATTTTTACCGGCAAACAATTTGCCGCCAAAAACTGCCGCGACGGCAATTAACACAAGAACAATAACTCCAAGGATTACCCAGGGCATTTTACTGCCTGATTGATGAACAGCTTCTTCCTGCTCTTGATGGACGGGTTTAACCGCGGTCTGCTGCGAAGCCGCGCGATTGATTTTTATTTCATCGGACATATATATTTAAATTCCAAATATCAAATTACAAATTTCAAAAAGAAATAGAATTTGATTTAATAATTAGTAAGAACAAATTTATCGAATATATTGCAAATTGGCACCGATGCGCGGATTTATTATCTGTGTTAATCTGTCTGCAATATCCGTATGTATCCGTTTGTCCCTAATCAACATCTTAAAATTCCAAGCTGGTGGATAGTTAGGCCTCTGATTAAAAAAAATGTTTTCGTTGATAATTTCTCAAGTTTTTTCCTGGACTCAAATAGCTCATAAACCGCAACGCCTAAAAATACGGCCAGGGGCAATACCGGCACCGCGGTCTTGCTGAAAGGAGTTTGATTAAAATTAAGGGCAAAAAAATCGGAATGCGGGGCAACAACAACTTGCTCCAAAGAAGGCTTGGCGGGCCGGACAGCCAAAGACAAAGACGAAACCCGATGTGCCGCTATCGACAAAGAATAACAGCCGGCCGGCTCGTTAAGCTTAATTAGTCCGGTATCCTGAATAAAATTTTTGGTGTTTGATAAACCAGTTTGGCAGTTGGAGCCGGCCGTAAAAACGGAAGCCGACACTACAACAACCGCCGAAGCGGGGGTGGCCGCGACTACTTTTATCGCGGAACTGCTGAATTTATTTAAAATCGAGGCGGAACGGTCAATGCCACCTGCCGCGGTTTTTGCGCTTGCCGCAACAAAAAACCCGGGCAAAACTGCGCCAAAAAATAAAACTGTTATTAAATTATATATTAGTATTTTTTTCAATTTTTTATTTCCGATTTTCCGCGTTGGTTATAAAAACAAACCATCACTTATCTGCGAACAGTTTTTCTAAATATTCCGTCTGATTAATCTGCGTTGTCTTAATGAGCCGGACAAAAAACTTTTTGCCCAGGCTTTCAAATTCTTCTTCAATTTCCTTGTCCAAGGCATATGGGCTTACCCAAATGCTGTTTTGCCATTTTTTAAAATGCAGCTGCCTTAATTTCGCGCGCAAAACCACGCGCACGTATTTATGCTTTTCCGGAATGTCAAAAATTACCAGCTTCCATATGCCGTCGCGTTCGGGCATAAGGCGCAGTAAAAGCTTTTTCCCCTCTTCCGTAATCTGCTCGCTGTCCCCGGTCTTTTTTATCAGCTCCTGCCGCTCCAACCGAAAAATATAATTGTAAAAATCCTTATCGGACAAACTCGGAGCGCAGGCCTCCCTAATCTCAGTAAAAGACGCTCGGTCTCTTTTTGCCAAATATTGCAATATGGCTATGGTTGTGGTGTTATAAATACGGGGCATAAGTTTAGTATAACAAACCGCCGACAAATCAAAAAGGGGTAGTTTAATCTCGAATTCAATTAAAAGCCAGTTTAGAATAACCGGCTTTTAACTTTATTATTATTCCCAAATCCGGTGGCACCGGGATTTATGGTGCGGGTTTCTATGCCGACGCCGGTATATATATCCCGTATACCCCGCCGTTAAACTGGACAACCGGCGCGCCAAGGGGGCCGGTATACGCCGACAAACCCGAAGACCCTAGCCCGCTTAACCAGTGGGCCCCGCTTGAATCGGTAGCAATATAGCCAAGCCCGGAAAGATAGCTCCAGGAAGCTATCGGACTGCCGTTTGGCGCGGTAGCTGTGGTGTTGTAGCCGGCCGTATCCAAGCTTGCTTCGTTTGAAATCATTTGCACCACCATAGATGCGGGATACCCATGGGTGTACATTGTGGCAACGGCTCCGGCATTAAGCATCGCGCCGTCGGGAAGCTGTATAAACCACTGGTTTTGCGCCGCCGTACTGTAGGTGTATGGATCGCCTGGAGAAATAGCTATGGGTACATTTACGGCTTTGCCGCCAAGCAGGGTAGCCAAATTGGAAGCCGTTGCCGCGCTGGCATAATAATCCGGATTTAAATAAGTTATATTGCCGGTCGGACCCGTTACATTTAAACTGGCGTGATCCAAATAATAATTGCCTCCGCTTAAGCCGGTTGGCTGTTGGGGGGTTTGGGCTATGGTAAATGGAGTTAGATTATTGCCGGCTCCGGTTAAAGAAGTAATGTTGGTTACCAAGGTTCCCGGAACGATTCCCGCCTTAACATTGGGATCGTTTACGGCCGAGCCAAACCCAATTCGCACATTCCAGTTGCCAGCCTGGCCGGCTCCGACTATTGCCGTATATTGCAACAAGCCATTGGCATCGGTAGTTCCAAGATAGGTGTTTCCCTGCGTGCCGCCGACCATTCCTCCAACGGCGTAAACCGGTGTGTTGGCCGGACCGTTTAAAACGGTAATTACTTCTGTGTCCCCCACGCCGATATTTGATCCGGACATAGGATTGGCATTAGCCAAAGCCACGGATGCTGTTCCGGCCGAACCGGCCTTGGAAACCGGCGGCGTGGCGCCAAGCGCAGGCGTTGCGGAAATTTTAAATGTGGTGGGGAGATTCCCGCCGGCCGGGGTTAAGGAAGAAACATTATTTACAATGGTTCCCGGAACGATTCCCACGGTCGGCGCAGAACCAAATGCAATATTAATTTTCCAGGTTCCAACCGAACCCGCCGTTACGGCCGTTGTGTATTGCAACAAACCGGTTGCATCGGTAGTGCCAAGATAGATATTTCCCTGCGTGCCGCCGACCATTCCTCCAACGGCGTAAACCGGTGTGTTGGCCGGACCGTTGACAACTGTAATTATTTCCGTATCGCCGGCGCCGATATTTAATCCTGATACGCCGTTGCCGTTGGTTAAGGTGGCGGCGGCCGTAGCGGCCGAGCCGGCCTTGGAAACCGGCGTTGCGGCGCCAAGCGCAGGCGTTGCGGATACGGTAAAACTCAGAGGACTACTGCCGCCGACAGGAGTTAAGGAATAAACATTGTTTACAATGGTTCCCGGAACGGTTCCCGCCATAACATTGGGATCGTTTGCGGCCGAGCCAAACTTAATTGTTACTTTCCAGTTGCCAACCGAACCCGCCGTTACGGCCGTTGTGTATTGCAACAAACCGGTTGCATCGGTAGTGCCAAGATAGATATTTCCCTGCGTGCCGCCGACCATTCCTCCAACGGCGTAAACCGGTGTGTTGGCCGGACCGTTGACAACTGTAATTATTTCCGTATCGCCGGCGCCGATATTTGATCCGGCCGCGGGTTTGGAATTTGTTAAAGTCGCGGTGGCCTTGGCAACCGAACCCGCCGTGGAAACCGGCGCCGCGGATGGCGGCACATAATTGGAATTGCTGATGGTAAAACCAACATTGCGGGCGCCGCTGAATATTAAAGCCGCCTGGCCGGGCGCGGCGTTCTGGGCAACGGAAACTGTAAATGTCATTGTTGTGCCGTCCGAAGAAACAGTTGGAGAGCCAAAAGTCAAATAAGGAGATGGCGAGGATACGCCGGTGTTATTTAAATTTGTCCCGGTGACAGTTACGGTATAATTTTGCCCCGCGGCGCCGGCAGTAGTATCAATAGAGCTTATTGTAGCCATTTGGCTCGCGGAAACGACTTTTAAATTAAACTGTTTGCTGGCGGTTAAACCGCCGCTGTCGGTTACGGCTATGGTTACGGTATATGAACCCGGAGTAGAGGGGCCAGCTCCGGTAATATTACCGCTTGCGTCCATAAATAAACCCGAGGGCAATCCGGAGGCAGACCATTTGTAACCGCCGTAGCCGCCAATGGCCGACAGTGTCTGGCTGTATCCGGCCAAACCGGCCGTGGCGTTTCCTAAACCGGAAGTGGTAATGGATAGTGAACTGGAAGGATTGGCAGTGGAAACGGTTAAACCCAACTGTTGTTTGAACGCGGCGCCTGTGCTGTCCGTTACGGTTACGGAAATCTGGTATGTCCCGGCCACAGAAGGCGTGCCGGAAATTGTTCCGGCGTTCAAACTTAACCCCGAAGGCAGACCGGAAGCAGACCAGGTATAAGGGCCGGTGCCGCCGACGGCGGATAAAGAAGCGTTGTAAGCAGAACCGGATGTGGCAGAAGGCAGGGTGGTTGTGGAAATAGTAAGAATCCCGGCAGGAGCATTATCACTCCAACTGCCGTTTGAAAAATAATAAGTTATGCCGTTTGTTCCCTTAGCCGAACTGCCGTTACTGGGACTGCCGGGCATATTCATAGCATAAGCAAACTCGCTGTTGGCGGTAAAACCGTGGGGAATTTGGCTTTGATTCTGTCCGTTGCCAAAATAGCTGGAGAACAAACCTACTTCATCGCCAGAAAGCATTCCGGAAGAGGCGTCTGTAATCATTTGGCTAATTTGGGTTTGTGTTGGTAAAGCTGAAGCGGGATTGATAGTCAAAGAAAGCGGCTGGCTGGCGACTTTGTTTCCTGCGCTGTCAGTGGCGGTTACGGTAACATAAATAGTTGTGGCGGACGGAACTGCGGATGGTGTTCCAGTAATTGCGCCGGTTAAAGGGTTGATGGCCAATCCCGAAAATAAACCGGAAGCAGACCAGGTATAAGGGCCGGTGCCGCCGACGGCGGATAAAGAAGCGTTGTAAGCAGAACCGGATGTGGCAGAAGGCAGGGTGGTTGTGGAAATAGTAAGAATCCCGGCAGGAGCATTATCACTCCAACTGCCGTTTGAAAAATAATAAGTTATGCCGTTTGTTCCCTTAGCCGAACTGCCGTTACTGGGACTGCCGGGCATATTCATAGCATAAGCAAACTCGCTGTTGGCGGTAAAACCGTGGGGAATTTGGCTTTGATTCTGTCCGTTGCCAAAATAGCTGGAGAACAAACCTACTTCATCGCCAGAAAGCATTCCGGAAGAGGCGTCTGTAATCATTTGGCTAATTTGGGTTTGTGTTGGTAAAGCTGAAGCGGGATTGATAGTCAAAGAAAGCGGCTGGCTGGCGACTTTGTTTCCTGCGCTGTCAGTGGCGGTTACGGTAACATAAATAGTTGTGGCGGACGGAACTGCGGATGGTGTTCCAGTAATTGCGCCGGTTAAAGGGTTGATGGCCAATCCCGAAAATAAACCGGAAGCAGACCAGGTATAAGGGCCGGTGCCGCCGACGGCGGATAAAGAAGCGTTGTAAGCAGAACCGGATGTGGCAGAAGGCAGGGTGGTTGTGGAAATAGTAAGGGCGGTTTCGGAACTATTAGCAGAACTGACAAGTTGCGAGTATATAGTCCCGGCGTCGGGCAAGCCCAATGCTGTTAAATCTCCCGAAGGTCCGGAAGTTAAAAGCAGCACCTGGCCGTTAACACGAATATAAGCGCTACCTCCAGGAATAACGGAAATAGGATAAGAGCCGCTGGTAACTTGCTGGCCGCCGCTCAAAATAACGGTTCCGGACACGTTTACAACGCCGCTGTAAAAACTGCCGTCGGCATAACCTCCGGAAACCGTGGAAACAGCGGGGGTACTGACAGAACCAACAACACCGGAAAGCTGTGAATATAACTGCGCGGCAGTTGGCAAACCCATATTTGCCAAATCTTGTGAAGTTAAGGGGACGTTCACACCATTAACCCTAATAGAACTTGAACCATCCACATTAACGGTAACTGTAAATGTGCCGTCAAGAAGCTGAACGCCTCCGCTCAAGGTGTATGTCCCTCCCCCGGACGCTGTCAAAGTGCCAATATAAGAACCGGTACCATTAGCGGTACCGCCGGTAACGGTATAAGTAACAGCTCCAACAGCGGAACCCTCGGGATTCTCAACATTGTTTTTTAAAGATTTGGCGCCGCCGGAAGGATTACTGCTTGGAACGGAGTTTTCCAGTTGAGAATATAGCCCGTCCGGATTCTGGGAGCTGGTATCGGTTGTTATACCCAAGGCCGACAAATCGCCGTTGTTTAATTGCACGGCCTGGCCGTTAAGGTTGGCAAAAACTCTGCCGTCCGGCATTACCGAAATTGTTAAAGGCTGATGTTGATATAATTGCACGCCCGCGACAACCGCATCTGAGGAAACGGCAACCTGTCCGCTGTAAGAGTTGGCCTGATCGGCAAAAGCCGTGCCGGAAACAACGCTCGGAGCCGCAACAGGCGCCGGCGCTGTTGTGTCCGGACGTCCTGCCAAAACCGTTCCGCCGGGCGGAGTTAAATCTCCCGTAGTGGTTCTAGCTCTGTAAAGGCCGCCGGTGCCGGGAACGCCTCCGTCAGAGCCGGATGAAAGCTCGGACTCTGCCGCCGGAGAATCTGATGGCGCGGAAACAGGAGCAGGGTTGTTAGATGAAGATGAATTAGTAGAACTGTCGGCGTTATCTGCGGGAGCGGGAGTAGCCGCGCTTTGCAGTGAACCATATAAACCCGAAACGTCAATTCCGGCGCCGGTAAGGTCATTTGTCACGTCCACCGCCTGGCCATTAATATTGGCAAAAATCCTGCCGTCCTGCATGGCGGAAACTGTTAAATTTCCAGCCGGTACTACGGTGCCATCGCTTAAAGTTACATCACCGCTTAAAGATGCCGTTCCACTGTAAGAATTGTTAATATCGGCAAACGCCGTGCCGGAAACAACATTTAAAGAATTGTCATCCGCCTTGGCCACGCCCACGCCAAAAGGGCCGAAAATTTTATTTAAAACGCTTTTAACTTTGGAAGCCCCCCTTTGCTGTTCGTTGCCCGTGGTGCTGACTATGTTTGTCTGGTTGGCCTTGGGAGCTACGCCGGCGATTCCGCCCAAAAGGCTTCCGCCCACGCCCAAACCGGCCAATATCTTTTCTTTGTTTGTAACTTCTTTTTTATTCCTTTTTACCCGCTTGATTTTAACCTTGTCCATAGAACTTAAATTAGATTGATGATTATGTTTGCTGACGGATACTGATTTATGGTGCGACGAGTGCCCGCCGCCCGGTGACTTAAGTTTGGACATAAATTTGTTGTTTATTTCACTAAATTAATAGATTTTTCTTTTATAAACCCCTGTATATTCATTATAGTAGTATCTAAAATCCTTTGCAATGCCTCTTTGGTATTAAACGCGTTGTGCGGGGTTATCAGCACGTTATCCATATACATAAGCTCGTGGTCGGCCAAAACCGTCTTTAGTTGATCCTCGTTGGGATGCCCCAAAGCAAGCATATGCACCTCGTCTTTTACAAAACCCTCCTCTTCCAAAACGTCCAAACCCGCGCCGGCAAGCTGGCCGGATTTTAAGGCGCTGATGAGCGCCGAGGTATCTATAAGCCCGCCGCGCGCCGTGTTAATAATCAGCGCGCCCTTTTTGCACAGGCCGATATTTTTTGAATTGATGAGATGATGGGTTGCCGGCATATACGGCACGTGCAAAGTTACAATATCTGACTGTTTTAAAAGTTCTTCCAGCGAGGCATAGCTAAAACCAAATTGTGCCGAGAGCTTTGGGTTGGGATGCGGGTCAAAGGCCACCACATTCATTCCAAAACCTTTGGCAATTTTAATAGCATAAGCGCCAATGTGGCCGGTGCCCACTACGCCCAAAGTTTTATTTTGCAAATCAAAACCCTGCAGTTCGTCCGTTGCAAACAAACCCTGCTCGCGCACTCTTTTTACGGCCGGAAATATTTTTCTTGACAGCGACAGCAGTAAAGCAAAAGCAAACTCGGCCACGGTGTTTTCCCCGTAGGTCGGCACGTTGCTAACCGCCACTCCCCGCTCGGCGCAAGCCTTTAAATCTATGTGATCATACCCCGTGCTTCTGGTTGTAACATACTTTAACTTTGGAAACTCCTTTAACGTTTCCGCCGTAACCGGATAATTAATGAAATTAGAAAGAATTTCAATACCGGATGCCCCCACCTCTCCCTTTGGGAGAGGTCGCCCCGATGCAGAGAGGGGCGGGTGAGGGTTAGGATTCCCCCCTTCATCAAAAAACACCAAATCCTGCCCGGCCAACTTTGACCGCACATACTCCCTTTCCCACTCCTGCATTTCAAAAAATCCTATTTGCATTTTTTTGTTTATATTACACAAGCTTAAACCAACCGGACTTAATTTTTGATTTTAATTTCCTTTAATAACATTATTAATAGCGGCTTTAGCGGACTTTGGCGTAACTCCCATTACCATTTTTTGCACCGTAAATTTATCCAAAGTTGCCTGCTGTCCATTTCTGTCGGTATAAGTAATTTCTCCAGGAATACTATAATTGGCGGGATTGGTCGCCCAATTATAAATAGAAGTATCCTGTTTCTGAAATAAGGCTTTCCCCAACCCAAAAGCTCCTCCTAATACAATTCCCGGCACACCCCCTGCAGCCGAACCCGCAACGCCGGTTGCGACGTCCTTTCCGATGATTTTACTCTTACTGGTAGTTGTGTCATCAGAGCCGTTTACCAACGGAGTTGAATTTAGGTTTCCATATGAGTCCATTTTTACCCCAATGGCTTGCTTATTTCCGTCCTGATCGTAATCGTAAAGATCGCCGGTCTGGGGATTTGCAAAAATTCCGTTGCCCAAAGATTTTAACGCCATACCTCCGGGGCCTGTCATAGTTGTTTGTTTCTGTGAATTGCTTATATCGTTCGCATTATACAAATTACCCAGGCTATCCATCATCAGTCCGGTGTAAACGTAAGAATTTTGCGAAGCGTTGGGTTGCTTATAAACATAGCCGCTGTCGTCCACATAAGTGTCGTTGGAAAGCTTATACAAAGGCGTTCCCGCTCCGGGAGTGTCGCTGTCGTTTAACCTGACTGCCGGACCCTGAGTCGGGTCTGTTATGCCTGTTTTGGTGCCGTCAAAAGCGTTAGGATTAACATTAATCCCGGCTTTGTGTTCCAGGTTTGTAAACGTATTTTTAACGGCAACACCTGCATTGATGAGACCTTTGGTTGCTCCGGCTTCAAGCGCAACCGCATCCTTCCCAATTCCACCAATGACTCCAGATGTTTTAAGGTCAAGCGGAAGGCTGACAACGGCTTTATCAAGCACATCGGCAACAGGTAAATTATTCAAAATATCCTGTTGCACCATTTTTGACATATCATCCGCGCTGATAGTATTTACAATATCCTGTCCATCGCTTGTCGCCTGGTAAGACGTATAAGAACCATCACTATTTTTACTAATAGTAACGCCATTTGCCTGCTGACTTGCGATATAAGCGTCTAATTGTTGCTGTGATGTGTTAGTGACTAAACCGTCTGTTGATACGACAGTTGGTGAAAAACCTTTGTATGTGGGAGCGGCGGATGTATTTTGGACCGGCGCGGCTGGCGTGGAGTTTACGGCAACAGCGTCAGGAGTTTGGTCGCCAATTACAGCTTCGGCCACTTTGTCTACATTTACAATGGTGTTTGTAATGTCTTTGTCGTTGCTGTCAAATATTTTGTAAGTGCCGTCGCCATTGTTTACAACTGTAACCGCTACCGTTTCACCGTTAAGATTAATATCTCCCATAGTAGTATTATCCACCCGCGTAGTATTGTCGGAAACGGCCACTGCGGGCGGCGTGTTGGTTGTATTAAAGGGGCTGGCTGATGTGGCCGCCGAAGTCTCCGGCGGCAAAGGGGTTGGCCCCCAGACAGGCGCTGGTGTTACGGTGGTTACCGGCGCGGCGGCGACAGGGCTTGCTTGGGGCGGAGTTGCGGCGGCAGGAGCCGGAACGCTTGAGGTATCGGTGGGCCCACCAGCATCCACCGGACGAACCGTGTTTGGAATTGGAAGATCACTGCCGGTCGAAGATCCGGCCAACCCTGTTTGGCCGGAACTCGGGGATGCGGCCACTCCATTATCAATGCTGGTCACACCCGCGCCACCGCCGGGTAAAATTGGGTTTCCAGTTGCCGGATCTATGGTATATGTTCCGCCGCCAAGCATTCCTCCGACAGTAACCGTTGTGGCTTTTATAGGATTACCGTTGGCGTTAAATTGAACGCCGCCGAACATGCTGCCGCCGACAGGGACTGTATTGCCACCGCCGGGTAAAATTGGGTTTCCAGTTGCCGGATCTATGGTATATGTTCCGCCGCCAAGCATTCCTCCGACAGTAACCGTTGTGGCTTTTATAGGATTACCGTTGTCATCAATAGGATTGCCATTGGCATCAGATTGAACGCCGCCTAACATCATTCCTCCGACAGTAATAGTTGGCAAAGCAGTTGAAACAGAGACGGCTGGGGCTGATTGGCTTTGACTATACCAATTGTTAATGGAGGTAACAAGATTTTTATTGTCTGGCACTGCTTGGGGATTGCTATTTAAAAAGTTGGTTACAGCACTAATAACGGCCGCGGAAGGTGCAGTAGTCGCGCCACTACCCGCTGGGACAACGGCTCCGTCATCAGCGATTGTATTATAAGCGCCACTACCCGCTGGGACAACGGCTCCGTCATCAGTGACTGAATAATAAGTATCACCCACCTTAACAGAAATAACCGTATTTGAGGGTGCTAAATCGGATGTTGGCCCCAGAACAGCAACAGGCTTAGCAACAGGCTTATTAGTATTAGGATCAACTTGATAAAAATCCCCATTATTGTCTTGCCAAAGACTGCCGCTTACTTGTGTTAACGTTTCTCCATTTGGTAATTGAGGAGATTCCGTATTTAAATTATCCCACTCATCTTCTCTTTCATCTGAAACATCAGGCGTTTGCGTTACGGATAGGGCTGAAGCTGGAAACTGGCCTTGAGGCGTGCTTGGATCGACAATATAACTAACATGTATCCCATTATCATCAGTCTGAATAGAAGGAACATCATCAGGCATACCAAAATCAGGAATTATTTGAGGTAAGGGGGTTACCGGCAAATCCGCTATTGATGCTGGCGCGACGGATGGCGTTATACCGGGGAGGCCTTCTATATACCTTCGCATAGCTGCTGCTTCTTCCTGACTGCCGGCGCTTATGGGCGCGGTAGATTGAGGTTGAGAACCTACAAATGACTGAACGGCGGCCATAAATTGCTCGTCTGAAACATTTGTAACATTACCGTCTTTGGTTTCATCCCAACCGCCTTTAACGGTATTTGGAACAACGCTGGTATAACCGGTGCGCATCAAATAGGCAATATAATCCTGCACCGGATCTTGCGCCGCCTGCTGTTGGGCGGAAAAATTTGTCGGGCTTGAGGGGTTGTTAGACAATATAGAATCGCCGGACGGGGTTGACGCGTCGGCAAAAGCAATGCCAACTTCCAGAGGCGGAGTTGTGGTTGGAGCCGGCGGCGGCGTTGCCGGCGCGGTAAAGACCGGCGGCGTATACGCGGGAAGAGTTGCCGGGGGCGGTGTATCTTCAATAAAGGGAACTGCCGGTGCGGCAGGCGGTACTGCCTGCTGTTGCTCTTGCTGAGCTTGCGCGGCCGCTTGTTGTTGCGCGGCCTGCTCTGCCTCCTGAGCCGCTTTGGCGGCTTGTTCCTGCTCCTCTTGTTCCGCGGCTTGTTCTGACGCTTGTTCTTCTTCTTCAGTATCGCCGCCATCTTCGATTGTGACTGGTTCATCTGTAGTTGGCTGTTGAGGATCTTCCGATTGCGGGGTTTGATATTGGGTAGGGTCATTATCCACTGCCTGCCAATCACCATAGCCGCCGCCCTGATCCATACCAAGACTGTTGGGATTATTAGGGTCGCTAAAACTGTCCCCGCTATCATAAGCTTTGGCAGTCTTGGCCTTAAAAGTAGCCTGCTCCGCTCCCGTAAAAATTTTGCTTAAAGCATTTTTAATTTTGGAAGTAATACTTTTTTGCTCATTGCCCAAGGTGCTGACCGTGGCCGTTGATTGCGAAGGTGGAATCCGTGAAATATTAGCCGCTCCTCCCAAAAGAGATCCGCCCACGCCCAAACCGGCCAAAACTTTTTCCTTGGCGGTTACTTTCTTTTTATCGCGTTTTACTCTCTTTATTTTGACTTTATCCATACTATTGGTTTTATTGTCTTTTGACGAATGGCGTTTTTTATAATAAGCAGTTGCTTTTTGGTCGTCCGGCAACTTTATTTTTGTCATAAAATTCTAAAAGTTAAATTTTTGTTTCCGATTCAAAATGCAGGAACCCTAATTTAACCTAATTATATCACATTTATTGACATTACGCAATATTTTTTTCGGCACCCAAAATAAATTTGTCTGTTATATCGTATTCCGGAAGGCTGTCGTATAAATAATCCAAAAAGCCCCGCTCCAATTTTCCGTAATCTCTATTTTCCGGCGGCAAAGACATTTGCGCGTTAAGCACACCCGCAAAACTTTCCAAATCCGCAAACTGTATTTTGTCGATGTTACAGCCATTACTCTTTAAGGCATCTAAAACATCCCGCGATGTTACCGCCCGCTTTTCGGCCGAACTTATTAAAGACATAACTAAGGCGCGTTTGGAACGAACATTAGGGACAAAAATTTTTGACGACTTTTTTTCCATATAGTCTTTAACCGAGCGGGCGATTTTTTTTATCCGCCGGCCGTAACAGCCAAGGCCGCACCGTTCCGATATCCTAACCAACGGATAAATAATATAGCCGCCTTTGGCAACATCGCCTGGCAAATCTTCCAGCTCACTCCCAAAAGCCTCGTCCTCTCCCCCAACCTGCTTGGTAAGGCCTCCCAACAAAATCCAGCTTCTTGCCGGAACGGCCATATGCTGGCCGGTTGTAAGAACCTGGCAATTTAAATTGTCCCGCTTTTTTAAAGCAACCTTTCCCGGAGGCCAACCGGCCGATTCCAAAAGAGATTGTCCGAGATGAATTTCAAAAGCCTTTTTAACAAAATCCGCGTAAGGTATGACGGGGTCAATTTCATGATCAAACAAACCCGTTAGACCGTTTAAAAAAGGAAACTCATTATATATTTTCACAATCCTTTTAATAAAATTCGGTGCCACACGGCAATCCGCGTCTATTGTTGCAATAATACCTTCCAAACCTGCGGGCGTAGAACAAAAACGCCAGGCCATTTCCATAAACGCGCGGTTGCGCATATGTACGAGCTGATTTACATTTTCGGCAAATTCCAAACTGGATTTATTTATGGCATTAATTTTGATTTTACTATTTTTAATTTCTTTTGCCTGTTCTAAAATGTCCGCGCTCCATAAAGATTCCGGCTTTTGGCCGGAAGAATTTAAATACCCGATGAATTTTAAAATTTCCAGATTAGCCAAAAAAGCAGGCGCGTTTTCCAAAGCCTCTTTCCGGCTGTTGTTGACAATTATGTCCACCTCAAAAATTTCCGGCGCTATTCCCTTTTGCCGAGCCAAAGACAAAAGCGGCCGCAAAACAGTTAAAAGCGTTTCGTTGTAAACCGGAATCATTACCGCGACGCGGCATTGCTTGTCCATTGGCCGCGCAACGGCCGACCCCCGCTCGCCTTCCATAAATTCTTCGGCAGACTGTTTAAAAATGTTAATGTCTATTTGGACTGCGGGCTGAACATTTGTTCGGTTTTGTTTATCCGATTTTAATTTGCTAATCAACTCCCGATATTCCTTAACGCTAAACTTAGTATCCCATTTTTCTTTTAATTCTTTTGTTCTTAATTTTGCTTCCCTGTTCCGCGCCGCGGCATCCATAAATTGTTCTAAATCCTTGATGTTTGCCGCTACCGGCAAACCCAAAGCCCACGCGGTTAAAGTTTTGTTATTGCTTTTGTATTGCCAGCCGCCGGCTTCTATTCGCGGGTTAATGGCTATATCGCCGTCCATTATTTTAGACTGCCAGCCGGTTTCGCTCCATTTTTCGTTATCCACGGATGTTTGCACGGATGTAAAAGGTTTGTCGGCAACTACCACCAAGCGCAAATTAAGTTTATTTAAAGCCGATAATATTTCACGGCTGATTACCGGAAAATTATTGGCGTAGCCAAACCACACCGCCGACTTGGCGCGGCCTTTGTGAATTCTTTGGCGTGGAAATTCTTTTAAATCAATTCTGTCGGGGATTACCGCCACCGGTTTGTTTGTAAGACGGCGGAATTCCCAGGCAAGCGCTGTTGTAGCGCAGGTTACGGCATCTACATTATTAAGCATCAACTGCTTTTGGCCGTCCCAATTTAAAAAATCCGGCTCGCAAACATCCAAAATTTTTATGCCATTAAAAGTCCTGGCATGCTCCGGCCAGTAAACTTTTTGGTAAATAACAAAATCATAAACATGCCCCTGGATAAACAACTCGCACTCCGGCCAATTATTCACCAGCCATCTGCCGCGAATGCGCGAACTGCCAATGTCCTTAAGCCTATGATGCTGTTCATAAGTTATTATCGCGCCTTTCATAAACCCTTAATCCTTTTATTATTCTCAAGTATGGATTTAATAAACTCCGCGTTGTAACCGGCCTTTTGCGCGGCTTTAATAATAGCAGTTAAATCTTTTGGCAGGCATTTGCCGTCAAAGCCGCGGTCTTTGGGATAAACAAAAGTAAAATACCGGCTCATACGCGGGTCCATTAAAAAGCCTTCGCGAACCATATCGTAAGGCACATTAAAAGCCTGGCAAATATTGTAAAATTCGTTGGCCAGGGTAACCATAGTTGCTATGGCGGCGTTTTCCATATACTTAATAATTTCCGCCTCCACCGCGCTCACACATAAAATTTTGACGCTTGCGTTATAAACCCGCTGGAATATCTCTACGGCGCCGCTACAGTCCCGCTTGTCGCCTCCAAAAATTAAAAATAAGCGCTTCCTTTCATCGGCCATCGGATGCGCAGGCGTTTCCCCAATGTATTCCGGCATAAAAACAATGCGTTTTTTTGGATATTTCTTTTTTAACCGGTCGGTTGTGCCGGGACTTATGGTGGAACGGATAATTATCAGCGGTGTGTTTAACCACGCAATTATTTCTTCTACAATAGAAGTATCGCACGAGCCGTCTTTTGCCATAGGCGTTGGCACGCAAATAAACGCGGCATCTGCGGAATTGATTTGTTTTTTTGACGCGGAAACTTTAGCGTAAGCCGGGTCATAAATAAGCGCGTCCAAAAAAAGCTTTTTCATCGCCTTGCCGACAACGCCGTAGCCGATAATTGCTATTTTATTTTTCTGTTTTGGTATAACCATAAAATTAAAAACTGCGGCTTAACGTTGGCGTGGTTTTGTAGGGGCAGGCCTTGGCCGCCCGTCATTGGAAACGGGCGGCTAAAGCTCGCCCCTACATTAACCTGCTGTCAAACTATTGTTTTAAACAAACAAAAAAATCCGAGACATTAGCTTCTGTGTTGCCGGTAATCAGATGATCACCGACCGCGTCAAAAAAATTATAACTGTCGTTATTGTTTAGATATTCCTGCAAATTTAAACCCAGAGCTTTGGCGCGCGCTTTGGTTCCGGCATCCACAATCGCGCCTGCCGCATCAGTATTGTCATGGCCGTCCGAGGCGGCGCAAACCAGGACTTGATTTTCGGTGATGGATGATAAAGCCGCCAAAGCCATTTCCTGATTCCTGCCGCCCTTGCCTTTGCCCGTAATGGTTACCGTGCTTTCCCCGGCTCCGATTAACGCCTGACGCTTTTGGTTTTGCGCGACAATTTTCTGCCCCAATTCCCGTGCCTCGCCCTGGAATCTGTCCGAAAAAACTTTAACATCAAAACCCAAATCTTCCGCCCTCTCGCTCATAGCGGCCAAAGCATGCTTGGGCGAAACCGCCAAAACATTTTGCACATTTTTAAAATATTTTTCCTCTTTTGGCGTCTCTGTTAAATTACATAAGGGCATTTGGCAAACTTCCAAAATATTATAATTTTTTAGCACGGCCGCCGCGTCCTTCATAAAACTTTTATCCATTACCGTTGGCCCCGAAGCCACCATACTTAAATCATCCCCCGGCACATCGCTGAAAATCAGGCTGATGACCGTGGCCGGATACATAGTTTTAGCCAGCTGTCCGCCCTTAACCGTGCTAATGTGCTTCCTTACCGTATTTAACTCCTGTATGGTCGCGCCCTTTACCGTAAGCGCGGCGATTATGGAAACTTCCTGCTCGCAAGTCATATCGTGCGGACTGCAAAGCAGAGCACTGCCGCCGCCAGAAACCACGCACAATACCAAATCTTTTTCCGAGCAATTTGACAGCATTGCCAAAAGCTCCTTGGTCGCGTCTATATTAACCTTGGTAGGATACGGATGCGTGCCGACTTTGCAAATAATATTTCCCAAACTCCCCTCTTTTAAATCTATTACGTATCCGCAGGTAATTTTGTCCGGCAAAATTGACTGCAGTTCCGAAACCGCGTCAAAAGCCGCCTTGCCAAAACCAATGCACATTACCCGCTCAAAATCCGCCAGCCCGTATTTTATCTCCGCGACTTCCAATATTTGTTTTTTTTGATTATAACTAACTATCCTTTTAACCGCCGCCTTGGTATTAATCGCGGCAAAACCCGCCTCGGCTATTTCCAACACATGCCTTCTTAAAGCGGAGCTTGCAAGTTTGTCAAAATTTTTTATTATATGTTCCATGCCGTTGACACGCCGTTGATATTAAAAGTCAAATTAAAGTTAAACCAAGTTACTAGTCAAATTGACGGCCGTCAATTTGACTAGTAACTATTTCAGGCCGAATTTTTTTCGTAAATCTCTATCGTCATCAATCTCATTAGCTCTGATTATCCTTATATAACTTATCAACCCGCTTTGTTTTAAGTAACTAATCGCTTCCCTGTTTAAAGGATAGGGCGAAATGAACACACTGGCCTGCAATTTGATAAAGCCATTCTTTTTTATAAGCGACCTTAACAGATTTCGCTTATCCCTAAAATCTTCCGGTATGTCAAAAATTATTATTCTCCACAGTCCGTCCCACTTTAATGGTTTCTCCATTATCGCTTTTCTTAGCAATAACTCTAATTGGCCTTTGGATGTAAGTTTATAAAATCTTTTTCCATTCCTGGAAATCTCCCTAATTAACTTCTGCTTTTTTAAAGAATATATTGTATTGTAAACATCTTTATTTCTTTTGATCTGTTTCCAGGCGTATGATCTGGAATAAGGCAACGGCCAAGAAAAAAAACCGGTAGCTTCCCCAATTGCCGTTAATAAGTCGCCCGAGAATGTTCCGTACTTTCTTGACATATATATAACTATAATAGATGACGGCCGTCAATTTGGCAAGTAACCAAATTTTACCAGCTCAACATATCCCAAATTAAGGCCGCGGCGTTGCGCGGGGCGCCGAGGAGCGGGTCGTGATGGAGGTTGATGAACGGCAGGGAGTTTACTTCTATAAAGCCGCATTTTTGATTTTTCCACGACACAGTAATATCGGGAATAATAAAATCAAAGCCCACAATCGGGTCGCCCAAAACTTTTGCGGCGCGCAAAAATAATTCTTTGTTGTCCGAATGGCAAATGTCGTAATCTTCCGATGACGAGCCGCCGTAGTTTACGCCGATTTTTTCGGAAAGGATAATTTTTTCTCCTTGGGCGGGTACAAAATTAAATACTGAATCCTTACCCCCCCTCTCCCCCCCTAAAATAGGGGGGGAACTAAAGGGGAGGCGTTTTTCGCCTAACGATCTTTGTAAAAATACCAACATCTCCGGACTAATAACTATATCTTTGACCCCGGGGTGCGGTGACTGATTTTTTTGCTTAATCAAATCGGCAATATTGCTTTGGCCGTCGCCGGTTACAAACGGCGGGTCGCCGCGCAAAACTCCGGCCAAATGGCCGTCTATTATAGTGGCGCGGTAAACCGGCCCAAACAACTGCTGTTCCACCATTACCCAATAACATAATTTTTTTGCGACTTTAAAGGCTTTTTTTAAATCAGCCTCACTGCGGACAAAGGTCGTGCTGTGCCGGCCGCGGCTACCCGCGCGGGGTTTGACGATTACGGGTTTGGAATTTAGAATTTCCGATTTAAAATTTGTTTCCTCCTTCGCCAAGGCTTCGGCGGACAAGTCGGATTTCGCCCCAGTCATTCGACGGGGCGGCACGTCGAATGACAGTGCTGGATTTCGGATTTCTGATTTCTGAATTTCTTTGAACATCAGCGTTGCCTGCCTAAAATTTGAACAGCTTGCTCCCATCGGCACCGGCAAACCGTTTTCCATCATCACCTTTTTAAACAGCCATTTGTCATCCATCAAGTCCAACCATTTATTGACGTAACCGGCCGGCCTGGGCAACCCGCTGAAAATTATTTCCGACTTCCGACTTCCGACTTCCGATTTTTCCGCCACATAAACATCAATCGGCTTGCCAAAAAGCAACAACTCTTCCATTATTATAGATCGCTTCTCCGCCTCTTCCCACAAAACCTGCGCGCGCCTGACTTTGCACAGTTTGGCGTCCGGCTGGCGCGTAATTATTTTTAATTTTTCCGCAATCGCCAAAAAAAACTTTTCTAAAGAGTCCGTAATTGGCGCGCTTTTAATAAAACGCGACAAGGGATTATATATAAGCGCCTGCCTGAGCGGGGTTAAAAAAATATTCAGGCTTTCGCTAAAATAATAAAACGGGTGCGGCACCGGATTATTGCCGCAGTAAGGACAAGGTTTAGACATTATTTTTAGATTTTAAACGAATTAAAACAAGCCAGCCGGCCAAAACAATGGCCAAAATAATTAAACACCATAAAAAATAATTTCCGCCCCGGCTTTGGATTTTTGCCTCTTCCGCGGGCGCGCCGACTGTCTGGCGTTGCTCGGTCTGCTGACCGGGCTGAACAGAAGGGTTCGCTCCGGGGGCAATTCCCTCATTGCCGGACGGATCCTTAAACTGGATGTTGTGGCTTAAATTTGGAGATCCGGTAACGGGCGCGGACAAAAGCGGCTTAAAAACCGGCACACTGCCCTCAACCTTTTTTGCGGCCAACGCCGGATTAACAAAGGTAAGGGATAGGAAAATGATTGCGAGGTATTTCATAAAATTAATGAGCAAAAATGACAAAAGTAAACTATCATCCCATTTTTGTCATTTTTATTATTTTTTTAATTTTTGTCATTTCTCAATTACTGCTCCAGCTTATTTGCTGGTAGCCGGCGGCTGACAGCGGGAACGAGGGCGGCGGCGAGTAAAGCAAATTGGAGTCGTAAGTCGTGCCGGTATTGCAGTAACCGGAAGTGCAGTGGCCGTTGTCGTCAACGTAGGTCCATGTCCACTGCCCAAAACTCGCCGTGGAACCGTAAATTGTAATTAAATTATTTTTATTGTTTGCCCAGTTATAAATTTCCGCGCTCCCGTTTTGCGCGATTATGGCTCCGTCTATCTCCAAATTATTAGGCGCGTTGTAGCCGATTAAAAAATTCCCCTGCGCCAGCAGACCCAAAGAATTTGTGCCGTCCTTGGCCGCGTAAGTAAGATTATTTTGAACCATAATGTTGGGGTTTGTACTGGGAGACCCCGGCAAAACCGCGGCCACAACCATAGCCCGCCCCTTTACCACCCCCTCCACCCAGGTATTGCCTTCCACAAAAATAATGCCGTTTGCGGGAATGGGTTTGTTGTATAAAGAAGTGATGTTTTGATAATCAACACTTCTGGTCTGCGTATCACCATTGACATCTTTAGCGGATGGGTCACTGTGTAAAGAAATAACCGCATAAAAATTTATTGTTCCGTTGGATTGGAACTTCAGCAAAGTTCCGGAGCCGGCTGATGTTACATATATTCCAGAACTTTGGGCACTGCTTTTTAAGGCGGACAAGTCCTCGGTCATCGCGGAAAAATCCACGTTCGGCACCGGAAACTGCCAAAAATTTTTGGTGGATTGCGGCGCGCTTCCCCAAATGCCTTGTTCCGAATGCGGGCAGGGACTGCCCGACCAGCTCTTGCAGTTATAAGTGGATTTTGCCGACATAATCGTCGCGTTGCCCGTGCCGTCAAACCGCAGTCCGCCGTTGGTCATAAATTGTCCGCTGACGCTTTCGTTAGACCCAATCCAGGCGTCGGTGTTGGTTAAAAAAGCGTATTGGGCCAAAGACGGAATGCCGTAGCGCACCGTAACCGAACGCTGTTCTTTGGGATTGGCCAGGGCGTAGCCCGTAGACTTAACGGTTACTATGGTTGAACCCACAGTCGGCGGCGTAATTGCCAAACTAAATTTGCCAATAACCTGGCCGCCGTCCGCGTCCGCGTAATTATGCACGTAAGGCCCGGGCGTGGTGCTGGCATTGCCGTCCCAAAAATCATTTTGAAAATTCGCCAAATGCCACTCGTAATAATTGGCTCCGGCCTCGGCAATCTGGAACGCCTGCTGGTCGTAAATCGTACTCCGCGTGACCCTCAACTCCATAGAAGCATAACCCAAAATCCCGATTAACACCAAAGTAAAAATAAACATAATCACAATGGTGAAAATCAGGATACTGCCGTCGTCAGATTTTAGATTTAAGATTTTAGATTTAAGATCAAACATAAAAAAATATTGAGCAAAATTTAAAAAATTGACATAATTGACAAAAATAAACTGCGTCCTAATTTTGTCAATTTTACTTAATTATGATCAATTTTGTCAATTCCCTAAGTTTGTTTTTAAATTGCGGATGGCTGCGCTGGCGGTGACGGAATAAGTGTTGGTATTTTTTACTCCGCCTTTGTTGTAAATTTGCAGGTTTATCTGGACAAATTTTACCTGGGTTACGTTTACGGGCTGGGCCAGAGAAGCCTGCGTGCTGGAGCCGGTGTAAGTTCCGTCGTAGTAATAAAATACCGGATTTGCCCCGTTGGCCAAATTGTCCATTACCATAGTTACCGCTTCGGTTGAAGTGTTGTAAGTACTGCCGCTGTATTGCGTCACTCCTTTGTATAATTTTGTGTTCTGCACAAAATAACGCACTCTTTCCACGGCCGAATCCGTGTCCGCGTTGGGGGAATAAAAAATAATGGTACCGGTGGCCGCGGTATCCAAAACATAAGAACCGTTTTGGCCGGTCTGCCCGTTGCGCAATTCCGAGGCGATTTGGAAAACCAGTTTGCGCGCCAAATCGGCGTCGCCAAGCAAAGCGCTCTGCTGGCTGGAGTTGGTAAAAATATTGGAATACAAACCAATCGCCCCCCAGGCAATAAGGCTGAATCCAAAAAGCACCACCAGAATTTCCACGAGGGTAAATCCTTGGTTTAATTCCAAATTTCCAATTTCAAATTTCCAATGCCTGATTTTGGCATTTTTTAATTTTGAATTTATTTGGAATTTGAAATTTTTCATTTGAAATTTCTCCTACTGGTTCATATCCACTTCCAGCGGCTGATTGTCGCTAACATTTATATTGCTGATATTTTGGTCGGCATAACCCGGGAGACTGACGTTTAAACTGTAATTGGCAGTGGAAAGTCCGGTAAAAATTACCTGCCCCGGGGTAAAACAGCCGGTAACAAAATTCACGCTAACGGATGTTAAAACCGGAGTGATGGCCGGATTGGAAGTCGCGAGATAAGCTTTATACCTTACGTATCTGTTATTATCCAAAGTACTGCCCATATCCTGGCCGGGCGTTGTAAAATAAGTATCGGGCGTGGCGTCCGGACCAACGTAATTCCATGTAGCATTGTCGTTGTTGGCCGCTACCTGAAATTCCAAGGTGGTGGACGCGCTCTGCGACAAAGGCAACCAGGACAGGATAGTGTAATTTGTGGCGCCGGTGCCGGTGTCAAAAGTTGACGATTCCAAAGTGCCGGTGGCCGTGGTGTAACTGTTGCCGATTTTTTGCAGTTTTACCTGGCCGGCCGAGCTGACATCAATATTGCCGTTGTCCGCAAAATAGCCGGACGGACTGCCGGCGCTCCACTGCGCCTGCCCCGAACCCGACGCCCAGTTGTTTTGCAACCACACGCTCCCGCCTGTGTATTCGGTCGGCAAGGGATTTCCGGCCAGGCTCAAAGTAACCGCGGCGTTTTCCAAAGCTATGCCGGTTGCCGCGTCTTTAACAATCACCAGCAGGCTGTTGGCCGTTGAGTTGGGGCCTAAAATCATGGTAAAAGTTTGGGTGGTGCCGGGCAGAACGCTGATTTTTTGAATCGGCGAAGTGCCGTAGGCAATCACACTCTGGCCGGTAAGCAAAACCGGCGTGTAAGTGTCCCATTCAATGTTATTTAAATTAATCGCGCCGCCGGCCGAGGAAAAATTATTGTTGTATTTTATCACGTCCGGGCTGTTGCCGATTAGTTTGGAGCCGGCGATATTTAAATTCACGCCGCTTAAGGGCTGGCAGGTGGAATTTAAGGTTTTGATATTTAAAGTGGAAACCGCGTCTATAGACAAGGTCAGCTGAGTAACGGTGCCGGTGGCAATAGTTGCGTCCGGATGTGTGGGGTTAGGGTTGGACGAGATAATCGGAACAGTTTGGTCGGTTGAATAGCCCGGAGCGGTGGCCACAACGCGGTAAGCGTTGGCGGCGGCCGGCAGGCCGACTTCGGTAACCTGGCCCGAGGAGTTACTGATGTCCGGCAAATTAAAAGTGTATGGGGAACTTGTGGGATAGGTAATGTTAACGCTGGCGCCGGGCAAAGGATTGCCCTGGGAATTTATGACCGTAACCTTAAGCGCGCCGGTGTTGGGGTCGGAAATCAATCCTTTAGGCACAACTGTGGTTATAAAATCTGTAATCTGCCCCGTGGCTATGTTGGCAATGGACATTTTTACCTGTTTGTAGCTGGCATTGCCCGGGCCTACCGGATCCTGAGGGTCGTTAATGGGGGCAACTTTATAATAAATTTTATATTTTATGCCGTTGATGGTTTGGGTTATGGCGTTGGGCAAATCGGTCAGACTTCCGTGCGGGTTTCCGGAAAGCGTCCCCACCTGGCTATAAGGCATATTCCGGACTACTTCCAAATAGTTGGTGGCCAGGCTGGACAAAACAATTCTGCCGCGCGCGACTTTGACAGCCTGGTTAACGGCCGCAAAACCCCCCAAAACTCCGGTAATCAAAATAGCAAAAATCGCGATGCTTACCACAAGCTCCATTAGTGAAAACCCGGATTGTTTGTCTTGATAATTTTGGGGCATTTTGATTTCAAAAGGTCATTTATCCATTTTCATTATAACATTTTTCCAACGGATAAAAAACTCTTGACAAAATTTCTATTTCAGCTACAATCAAATGTTCTGATTTTAGCCAAGTCCCTAAAATCGGCGCGAACGAAACAAAAAATTAAACTTATCTGTTTATGACTAATCCTCCGTCCTTAATCATAAATAATTTACCAATTTTGCAAAAAATTTCTCAAGCATACAAGACTTGGCACAATGCCTTACCCCATATACCACGGTTAACTCGCTATTCCTTAGGTGAGAAAATTGATAAATATTTTCTTGAGTTAACCGAGTTAACACTAACGGCGGGTTATTCTAAAAAAGAACTTAAATTACTCCTAGTCCAAAAAGCGAGTATTAAACTTGATACCCTTAAATTTCTATTACAAACGGCTTGGGAGTTAAAAGCTATTGAAAATAAAAGGTTTGCCGACTTGGCCGCTCAATTAGTAGAAACCGGAAAGATGCTGGGTGGTTGGCAAAAACAGCTTATAAAAGAAACTCCCTCCCAGTGGGGAGAGAGTTAATCCAAAGAAAGTTGCGGACGCCGGCAAACCACCAGTTGTCGTTCCAGTTGTTGTCGTTGCGGTTGCAATTCACGTTGCGCTTGTCGTCGTTCCACCGGTTGAAGGTCAGGTACGTGCAGTTTGCCATCTGCTCCACTGCCCAAGGAATACTCCTTAAAGGCTGAACTTTATTTGCGGGGATAAAACCCGTCCAGCAAACCGCACCAAGTCTCTTTGGAAACTTTCCGTCTGATAACACACTACCGAAAGCAGTAGCCGCCGATATTCCGGTTTCAGACAGTGCGAGATAAACAATCCGAAGGCTTGCCCGCAGATTTTTCAAATTTATCTGTTTGTACTTTAACAAATTTTAAGATAAAGGAAAAGGAGCCCCGCGCGGAAAAAAATTCGCGAGGCTCCAAGCTCCAAATGACCAAGAAACACAGGACAACAAGGGTAGAGTGTCCAAGTACCCTAGGACTTGCGGACGCCGGCAAACCACCAGTAGTCGAACCAGCGGTGGCCGTCGCGGTAGCAATACACGTGGCGCCTGCCGTCGCTCCACCGGCTGAAGGTCAGGTAACTGTGAACCTTCCCGTCGCGGTTCCAGTAGCACCCATTGGGATGTCCGTCGGCAAAAGCCGGATAGGCTTCGTTGTCTGCGGCCTGCGCTTGCGGATCGGGTGTCAGGCCACGGGCTTCGTACTCGCGTTCCAGCTCATCGGCGTATACAACACGGCCGAGGCGGAAGTAAACGAGCTCGACTTCTTCCGGACCATGTCCGACCGGCATGGTCGCCGCCACTTCATCGGTGACGTACTTGGCGCGGCCGGTGTCGTTGATGACCTGCTGGGCATTGCGGTTGCGGCGGATGTTGCAAACCATGCGGACGGTCGTGTTCTGCATATCGGAACGAACCTGATCCACGAGAACGTCCGCGGCCTTGTCCATAGTCGGAAGATACTGGCCGCCGTTTTGGATGATGTAGTTGGCCTCCGCCAGAGTCACATTGCGACCCTTTAGGCGGCGACGCCACATATCCATGATGTGCTCAATCTGCTCGCCGGTTGCGAGCGTAACTTCTTCGGGAACTGCAGACGTGTTCTTGGTAGACATCGTCTATCTCCTTGAGATTGTAAAATTAGTGGAATTACCACCGTAGCTGGACAACTGTGTTGCTTAGCACCAGCTTTACACTCAAAAATGTAGATTTTTGAGTGTAAAGCTAAAGCCAATTTATAGGCCATTATTATACTTTTTTTATTTTTAATAGAGAATGTGGAGCCCCGCAGAAAAAAATTCGCGAGGCTCCAAGAAACCAAGAAATACAGAACAGCAAGGGCAGAGCGTCCAAGTGTCCTAGGACTTGCGGACGCCGGCAAACCACCAGCGGCCGTCCCAGCTGCTGACGTCGCGGCCGCAATACACGCGGCGCCTGCCGTCGCCCCACCGGTGGAAGGACAGGCAGCTGGAAGCATTGCTTTCGCGACCCCACTGTGTGCCGTTGGGGTGTTCGTCAGCGAAAGCGGAATCCTGCTCGTTGATAGCGGCTTGCGCGTAGGGATCGGGAACTAACCCGCGATGTTCGTACTCGCGTTCCAGTTCCTCCGCGGTCACATTTCGTCCGAGTTTGAAGAACACAACCGGCAGGTTTTCCACCATGCCTTCGGCGCGACGCGGCATAGTTGCCACCACCGAATTGGTGAGGTTCTCCGTGCGGCGGGTAGCCTGGATGGCCAGCAGAGGCGTGCGGGTGTAATCCACCTTCTTGGCAACGACCACGATAGTGTTGCGCTTGCGTTCACGAACCTTGTTGATGGCCGCGACGCAGGCGGATTCGAGTTCCGGACACAACTCGTTCCAGTCGTTCTCGATGATTTGCTGGGCTTCGTCGTCGAAGAGGTATTCGGCTTTCCGCAACGCAGCGCCAAACATCTCTTGGAACTTTCCGATCTTGGATGGGGACAATGACATGGCAGTCATCGGCGTCATCCTCCTTTTTTAAATTGAAATCAGTGGGGTTACCACTGGCGTGTGGCTTTCGCCATAGCTGTAAGGCCAAAAATGCTAATTTTTGGACAAAAAGCTAAAGCTAAAATTTAACTTTTAATTATACTGTATTTTACCATTAAAGTCAAGGTAAATTTGCAAAATGGCTAAATTAAGACAAAAATAGGTTCTGACTACTTTTTTGATTATTTATATTTTACCAGTTTAAGCATATTTTAGGAATCCATAGGAAAGATTTAAAACATAGTTTATGAAAAGTCAATTACAAGAAACCTACCAAGATATCATTAGTCTGGAAAACCTGTTTTTCGCCTGGGATGAATTTTTGCGCGGCAAGAGGGGTAAAAAGGACGTGCAGGAGTTCGGGCTGAATTTGAGTGACAATTTAGTATCGTTGCTGGAATATTTGACAAATTTTAGCTATACACACGGCCCTTACGACGCCTTTAAAATTTCCGACCCCAAGCCGCGCGACATTCATAAGGCCTGTGTTCGGGACAGGGTTCTGCACCACGCCATTTACCGTCAGCTGTATCCGTTTTTCAACAACACTTTTATTGCGGATTCCTATTCCTGCCAATTAAATAAAGGCGTACATAAAGCTTTGAATAAATTCAGGGCTTTTGGACTGAAGGTCAGCCGAAATAATACCAAAACAGTCTGGATTTTAAAATGTGACATCAGGAAATTTTTTGCCAGCATTGATCACGCCATTTTACTGAAAATTTTATCGACGTATATTCCTGACAAAAATGTTTTAATGCTACTCGAAGAAGTGATAGAAAGTTTTAATGCTGACACACCCGGAAGAGGCTTGCCGCTTGGCAACCTTACATCCCAACTGTTTTGCAACATCTATATGAATAAGTTTGACCAATATGTAAAACATCGGTTAAAAGTAAAATATTATATCCGCTACGCCGATGACTTTTGTTTTTTTTCGAGAAATAAAAATGACCTATTAAAAATAGTTCCGCAAATTTCTGTATTTCTTAAACAACAATTAAAATTGCAGTTACATCCAAACAAGCTTTTTATAAAGACTTTGGCTTCCGGCGTGGACTTTTTGGGCTGGATACATTTTCCTTATCACCGTGTGCTACGGAGCGTGACCAAGCGGCGAATGTTTAAAGGAATTAAAAATAGGCCAAAGAACCCGACATTGCAATCCTATTTAGGTTTAATCAGTCACGGCAACACATTTGGTATTAAGCAGGAAGCGCTGAATTGGTATGGGCTATGGGCACAACATAATTAACAATTAAAAAACCGTTACGGCTTTCCGTCCCGGCTTTCAACTTGTTAATCGTTAATTGTTAATTGTTTCCGCCCAAGGCGGATCCGCCTCCGGCGGAAATCGTTTCTCCCTACCTCCCATAAATCCCCACCAATTGCGCCTGGGTGATGATGTGGCCTTGCATGGCCGACTGCAATTTATCGGCTGTGGAATAAGAAGGCAAGTTGAGCGCGCTGTCTAAAGCATAGACAGTAAAAATATAGTGATGAATACCAGATGGCCCCTCGGCTTCGCTCGGGACAGGCGGACACGGCGACCCGTAAACATTCTGGCCACTGCTCCCTTGTCCCTGCATTGCTCCCTGCGGCACGCTGTTTTCGGAAATTTCCGTGGTGGACGCGGAAATATTCCACATTACCCAGTGAACCCAGGGAGGGTTTGGAGCGTCGGGATCGGCAATCGTTAAAGCCAAACTCCTGGCCTCGGCCGGCACATCGGCAAATTGCAAAGCCGGATTTACCCCATCGCCATCGCAGGTATATTTTTTTGGTATAGCCTGACTGTCCAAAAAAGCCGGGCTGGAAATGGTCATAGGCGCGGTTGTATTAATTAAATTAGCGGACGGCTGGCTGGAAAAACTTGTTATTTTGCTTCCGCCATAACGGATGTAAATCCACGCGGCCAGAACCGCTATTATTATAATTGTAAAAATATAAAATTTCTTCATGCGGCTTGCTCACCCAAAAACTCACCTGATTCAACTTTAGGCTCATAGCCCAAAGCTTTCACAATAGTTTCCTGTTCTTGCTTAAGTTTAACAAGATTTTCAGTCCTCATATCAACTGCCCGTCCTTCTCCGGGAGCGGACCCTGCTCCTTTTACCCAATCACCATGATCCCTCCCCCATTCCTGATTTTCTTGAATTTGTTCCCTTATGAGCTTTAACCGCTTTTCCGCAATATCAGTACTTTCTTTAATTTGATTCTCCAGTTCCCTACTGCCTCTCCCGTCTTTAAGTTCGCTCCTCAGCAAGGGTAGTAAACCAATTTTACCGGCAATAACCTCCCTGGCAAATTCCGCCCTTCTGCGTTGCGCCTTGTCCAGCGCGTCATCGCCATTTTCTTCAGTCCAAGGACCCTGCTTCCTGCTTTTCAAAATTTTTTCAATTTTTTTGCTCTCTGCACCCCATTGGCCATGCAGATTGCCAACTCGCTCCTGTTCTAATTGCAAAGGCGTTGGTTTTCCAAAAAATCTTTCTAGCATATTGATATTGTTAATTTTTAATCGCAAACCAAATTTTTAATTCGTGCCGCGCGGCAGAACAGGAAGGCTAGCGCCTTTGACTTTGGCGGCCACGTTTTGCGGAGGCGGCGCGGACTGTTTTAATTTTTTATAATTAACCCCGATAAAAACCGCGGCGGCGATAATTATCAATGCCAAAATGATTAAAATAATTTTAGTCTCAAGGTGAAATTTTATGAACATATATTTAAATTTATGTTATGGGTTACCAGGGGGGGTCGGGAAGACTGGCGATTTTATGCAGTGAGGATTGTTTGACGAAGCCGATTTTAAGCCGTTAGGCTTAAAGAGGCGAGGAGCCCCGCAACAAATAAAATCGGCAGGCTTTTCGACCCTTGCTTAAATTGTATGGTTAATAAAAATCTACCCCATTTTTAAAGGCACAAAGGGTTCGGCGATTTCCACAACTTCCACTTTATCTATTTTTGCCCCGCTGGGGCCTGTGTGGCACCACTTTATAAGCTCCTCAAGCTTTTCTTCCGGACCTTCGGCATCCACCAAAACACCGTCCTGGGTATTCTCGGCCTTGCCGGCCAAACCCAGATCCACGAATTTTTCGTAAGCGCAAAATCTAAAACCAATGCCCCACACCCGCCCCGAAATTTTAATGTTGATATGTTTTACCATAAATATCTTAGTCTAACTTCTAACTTCTATCTGCTAACTACTAGCTAACTACTATTATACTCCCTTCGGGCAAAAAAATCACCTCCCTTTAAGGAGGCTTGGTTTGGCTTTATTTACCTATGTCAACTATCTCCTTTTTTTTGAAAAGACACTAAATAGTCAATCCATTCCTTGGGCAATTGGCTGGCCATAGCGCCAGCCACCAACATTTTAAAGTGTCCTTCGTTGGCGAGCTTGCCGCCAAACTGCTCCGGCTTTTCCAAATAAACCCAGGCTTGCCGCACGGCACCGTCTTTGTCCAGAACTTTCACTTCCAGGCGGCTAAAGACATTTGGATAGCCCTCGTATTCATCCATCGCGTTTAAACAGGACTGGTCTATGCTATAGAGGACTCCATAAACTTTTGAACCGGCTTTTTGCTTAATGGCCGAGTAACCTCGCAAATCCAGGCCAAATTCAAAATCCGGCAAAACGGCCATTCCAAGCATAGTAAAACGCCAGCCGCATAACCTGCGCATATGGTGAAAATTCATACTTGAACCGTAAGCAAAATAATACATAACTTTGTAATCATACAAAAAAACTTCGGCCGGCGCAAGAGCCCGAGTATGTTTTGCCCGCTATCTTATATCCTTATACTTTTTCATCAACGGTTTTTTGGCCAGCATTATGGAGGTATAATTGGCCACATATTTGGCTCCGGTTTTAAGCGTGCCTTCGCCAACGAACCTCCGAGCCGAGGTAGGCATAACCAAATTAAAATTAAATTTTGTTTTGCCGATTTTGTGGAGTCTTCTGGCAATGTCCGTATCTTCCCCGTAAAAAGCGATGCCGGTGTCAAAGCCGCCGACTTTTTGCAAAGCGCCTTTGCTCATTATCATATTGCCGCCGGTGGCTAAATATCCGGTAAATAAATGAATGCCGCGCGCCAATGTCTGCCAATACAGCCGCCTGACCATCCACCGCTTCCAGGACGGGGTATCATAATAAACATACGGGCCGCTTAAAAAAACCAGTTTTGAATTTTGTATAAACTCCGTATTAATAATCTCAAACCAATTTTCCGGAATTAAACAATCGGCGTCCACAAAGGCTAATATGTCGCCGGTTGATTCCGTAAGCCCCCTTTGCCTGGCTTTGGTCAAACCCTTGGCCGGCTCATTTGCTACACGCACCTGATGAAAAGACGCCGCAACTTCCGCCGTCTTGTCCGTACTGGCATTATTAACCACCAAAATTTCCACCAAATTTTCCGGCGCGTATTTTATAATATTTTCCAAGCACGCGCCAATGTATTTTTCCTCGTTGAAGGCGGGGATGATAACACTTATAGTCATAATTGTAGGCGATACTAATTTAAGACTTACGCACTTTGTCTTTTCCCCTCCCTTGAGGGGAGGGGCTGGGGGAGGGTGATAAAAAGTCAAATGTTTTGCACCTTTAACCCCCTCCCTAACCCTCCCCTCAAGGGGGAGGGAAACAAACGCGTAAGTCCTACTAATGACACTAATCCCTAATTCGCTTCATTCGTAGATTCGAACAATTAATTTAAAAACTTAAACTTTTCCAAATTATATATAACATCCTTGCGTTCCGCCACAACTGTCCACTTTGATTTCTTGGCGAATTTTGCCAAACCCAAATTGGGATTAAAGGCAATGGGTCTGCCGACTAATTTTAACATAGCGATGTCGCTTTCGGTATCGCCCACAGCGACCGATTGTTTTAAATTGGCTTGATATTTTTTGGCCAAATCCCGCACAATTTTTGCCTTGTTTAAAGCCGAATCCAGACTTTTAATTTTGCCCGTAAATTTTCCGCCCAAAACTTCCAGCTCGGTGCCAAAAAATAAATCAAACCCTATGGCTTTGGCATACTTTTGCACTATGTAAGACGGGGAGCCGGAAATGGCAACCAAAAAATATTTCTGATGTTTTAATTTTTTTATTAAATCGCGCGTAAAGCGGTAAACGCGGTCTTTTTGTTCGCGGATAACATAATCCGCGACCCGCTTTACTTTGGTATAGCGCTGGCCGGTTATATATTTAACATAAATCTTAACCACTTTATCTATGTAAGCCTCGTAACTTCCCTTCCTGTCCAGCCACGCCAAATATTCCTTGCTAATTTCTTTTCGCGCTGAAGCCGGAAAAATTTTTGCATCCACCAAATTATGGCAAAGTTCAATAAGCAAAGACGAACGGAATATTGTCCCGTCTATATCAAATATGGCAAGTTTTACATTCTTTTTAAAATTCATACTATTATTTCAAAAATTTCTGATAATTTTCTTTATTTACAACTTCCAAAATTGCCGCGGGATAATGCCGCAAAAAATCCTTAAAATTCCCGGTTTTTTCCGCGCCAAATTTAAACTCAAAACCAAACAGTTTGCCTTCCCGTTCTTCCAGCCAGTCTATTTCTTTTTTGTCCCAAGTCCGCCAAAAATAATTATTGGCGTAAAAACTTTTGTATTCCTGTGTTTTTAATCTTTCAACCGCCAAAAAATTTTCCCACAATTGCCCTATGTCATTGCGCACGGGCAGAGGATTAAAATTGGCAATAACCGCGTTGCGAATGCCAACATCATAAAAATAATATTTACTTTTTTTGGTTACCTCTTTACGCAAGTTTCCGGAGTAGCCGCGCAAATTAAAAATTACAAAGCCTTTTTCCAGCAAATCCAAATATCTGGCCACGGTTTTGTTGTCTAAATTCAGCTGGCGTCCCAACTCGGAGTGGGAAACCTCGCCGCCGATTTGAAATGCCAAAAGGCGCAGTAAATCCAAAAGCACGGCCGAGCCTTTAACTTTTTCCAAAGCCAAAATGTCTTTAAGCGCGTAAGAGTTTAAATATTCTTCCAGCAGGCGCCTTTTTTGGTTCTGGCTTTGCGCCGTTAGCACGGCCGGATAGCCGCCATAAACCAAATATTCCCCAAGCCGCTCCGAAACGTTAAAACTATTTTCATTTTTTAAAATTTCAAACTGTGATACCGGATATAAATGTAAAGTCCGCTTTCGGCCGGTTAAAGGCTCTCCTACCTGCCCGGCCAGTTCAAAAGAAGACGAGCCGGTGGCAATAATTTGCAAAGAAGGAACGTTGTCCGTAAGCAGTTTTAAGGCAACGCCAATGCCGGGGATATTTTGCGCTTCGTCAATTACCAGCAAATCAAAACCCTGAACAAAAGTTTTTAACTGCTCAAGATTATTTGTGCCAATAGCCTTTTGGACAGATAAGTCATCGCCGGTAACAAAACGATACTTATTGTTTTGCGATTCCAAAAAATGCTTAATAATGGTAGTTTTTCCCGCCTGGCGCGACCCAAAAAGTACTAAAACCTTGCCGGGTTCCAAAAAAGAGCCTAAATTATCATAAATTCTGGGTATATATACCATATCTACATCTTACACCAATTCCCCAAAATTGTCAAATTTTGAGGATTCTCAATCCCCAAAATAAGGCTATTTTGAGGATTGTCATGTATTTTTACCCTATCCCCCAACGTAAAAAACTGTCCTTTTCTGGGGATGTCAAATAGGAAACCAAAACAAAAATCAAAAGAAGACAGGATTTGTATATTTGTGTTGATTTGTATATTTGGGATTACTACATTATTATAGCACCCCTTACCCCCTTTTTAACCTACCCCCTTAACCCATCCATCCTTTCCCTTTTTCCACCCTTTTTAATTTATCCACAATTAAACCGAATTTGACAAAATTCCTCAAACTATTCTATTATAGAATTAGTTAAGAGTTCCACTTGGGCTCAAGACTCTTGTCCTCGCTGAGGGCAATGGTTCGATGAAGTTGTCGATTGCGGTTCGCCGACGAGGTCGGCCGACCGCCCGCAAAACAAGGAGCAAAACGATGAAAAAGCTGAACGACGCTCACTGGACCGCTTTGGTCCTGACTGCCGCATTGATCGAGAACATGGACAAGGCCGCCGACACCGCGCTGGGGAAGACCAACACCGCGAACTCGGTCTAACCAGGCGAAGTGCCGCCCCCGAGGGCGGCCAGTATAACGGTTCCACCGGAACCCCCGCGATCCCAGGATTCATTTCCAGGGAACAAAGCAGTAAGGGGACCGCGGGGGTCCCTAAAAAAACAATCGGAGGATTTATACGCTCTTATTTGGACTGTTTTAGTCCATCTTCCACCCGGAAGAATGTATTTTGTTGTAAAACAAACTATGTTCCTCTCGGTGGTTTTGTTTTGTCTAAAAAATTTTTAAGATCGGCGCTGTATTATATCTTTTTAAAAAAAATACCGGGGGCAAGGATTTGACAGAATTTTGTAAACGTATATAATACTTTTACTTTTAAAAACTCAATAGTTTATTTGGGGAAGTCCGGTGAGAGGAAGTTAAAAGTTATCAAGTGACAAGTTATCAAGTCTGCAAACTGCAGTCACTTGAAACTTTAAACTTGAAACTTGATAACTTCTTTATTCCGGCACTGTGCCGCAACTGTAAAGATCAGATTTAAGATTAAAGATTTTAGATTTAAGTTATTACTTAAATCTTACAACTTTAACCTTACAACTGATACGAGTCAGATTACCAAATAAGCCAAACCTTCCCGAGCAGGAAAATACTTTGGTATTTTTTTAATCGCTTTGGAATGGGCGATTTTTTTGTCGCACAAATATTTATTTTGCCAAAGGCAAAAAAATAATAGCGCGACAATCCGCCAACTTGTCCGCCGAAGCTTCAGCGAAGGAGGAAGCCTTGGCGAAGGCGGATATAATTAATAATTAACTTTCACGCGCATGAAATCACACAAAATATTTTTTCTTTTATTAATCCCCGCCTTTGCCCTGTTTATAACCGCCCCGCGGTTTGCCAAGGCCGATGACGCGTCAACCATTCCCGACACCGCTTCAACCACGCCTGATTCGGTGCCGCCGCAGGATCAAATTAACCTGACAATCCGCGATGGCAACACCACCGCATTTTCCGGTAGCGTTACCCTGCCGGATGTCAGCGCGCCTGATATTTTAGTTTTACCAACTAATAGCCCATCCACCGCCGTCGCGGTTTCTCCGCGAAGTTTACTGGGCGTTCTGGAAAATCTGGAAGCTTCTTCCACAAATTTTAATATTACCAACCTTGCTTATTACCCAAGCTTTAGTCCTCCGTCTTTTATAATAAATTGCGTCGCTGTCCCGGCGGCCGCGGCAACGCCTGACTGTTACAATTGGACCGATGCCATAAACGGCTCATACCCCAATAGCGGCGTTGATCAGCAATCGCTAAACAACGGCGATGTTGTGTATCTGTTTTTTGGCTCCCAGAATCAAGTTGTGCTGTCAACAAATTCCATAACTTCGGGCCAACCGTTTACCGCCGCTTCACGACAGTATGATTTATCATCCGGAAACTACCAGCCGCTGGCCGGTGTTACAATCGGCGTCGGCAATTACAACTCCGGCCCTCCGTATAATTTTATAGAACTGGCAACATCAACCGTTGACTCAAACGGCCAGGCTATATTTACGATTAACGCCACGGGAACATTCGCCGTGGGCGTCCAGCCAAAATATTTTCCAACCGCTTCAATCACAATCACGGACGCGACAACAACGCCGGCGCAAACTCCGCCGCCGAGTGGAGGCGGCGGGAGTGTTAATCATCCCGGCTTTAACATTCCGGCGGCGCTGGCGTTTATTTCCGCCGGCCAAAATTCCGACGGTTCGCTTAACTCTTCCATTGTAACCGATTGGACAGCCATTGCTTTTTCTGCGGCTGACCCGGGTTCGGCCAAAACAAAACTGCGCGATTATTTAATAAACGCCCCGCCCCAGCTTTCCGGCGTAACAGATTACGAGCGCCACGCGATGGCTTTGGAAGCGCTTAATATTAATCCTTACAATGGGAGTCCGACTGATTGCATTAGTCCGATTGTAAACGCGTTTGACGGAATGCAAATCGGCAACAAAAATTTGGACACGGACGATATTTTTTCTATTTTTCCGTTAATAAACGCCGGATACAGTACGGCTGATAATATTATTCAAAAAGAAATTTCCTACATTATTTCCGCGCAACTGCCAGACGGCTCGTGGGACGAAAGTCCGGACGTAACAGGCGCGGCCATCCAGACGCTGAACGCGATTTTTGGCGCGCCCAATGCCAGTTTGGAACAAGCCCTCGGCAAAGCCCAAAGCTATTTGTCCCAAACACAAAAATCAGACGGCGGCTGGGGAAATGTTGATTCAACCAGCTGGGTTGTTACGGCCCAAAACGCGGCAAAAAAATCTGACCCCGCGCATTTTACCCCGCTGGTAAGCTCCACGGGCTACTTCCCCACGGACGCGCTGGCCAACGCGCAACAGCCGGACGGCGGAGTGCAGTCTGCCGGCGACCGAGTTTGGAGCACCGACTACGCCGTCCCAGCGGCCTCGGGCCAAAGCTGGCTTTCGGTTTTGCATTCTTTTTCCAAACCTACGACTCCAATCGGTGGCAACAGCGCAACCGCCGGAGCCGCTTCCGGAACGCCAACATCAACGCCGGAAATTTTAAAAACCGCGGAAGCCTCAAGCACGTCCGCAAGCGTTGCCACCGCGACTCCCGCTATTACCATAATCGCCTTGCCGACAACAACCCCAATCAGCAGTCCGCCGATGGAGTTTAAATCAAAAATCAAAACTTTTTCAAAAATAAAAAATCTCCCCCACCCGCAGGTACTGGGAGAAACAACAATAAATCCGTCCACGGCCATTAATCAAAACCAAACTCAGCCCCCTCAGCCTTCCAACCGTCGCGGCTTTTTAAAAACATTGTGGCAAGACATTACGTCTTTCTTCGGCCGCCTGTTTTAATTTTTTAACGCCACAAAGTTTCTTCCCTGCGCCTGCTGGCGATATTGGCCGCCAAAAACCCGCCGCTTAATAACAACCCCGCCGCGTCAAGCGTGAGCAGGAATATCTTTTTATTATGGCCCGCGCTTTTAACCAAATAAATTTCCGGGCGGTCAAAAGCGGCCAAATTTATTTTCATATTTACCATAAAAGGATCCCCTGCCGGCTGGCCCGTGCAACAACGCATCCAACTGCGCTCTTGATAGGTAAAAGATTCGCTACTCCCGGTTCTTAATTTGTGCAGGTAAGACAAAAACAGCCGGTTATCCAAAGCCAAAGCCGAAAGCCGCGGACTGTAGCGAATGGAACTTAAATTATCCAAATTATATGGCCTAAGCATAACCAAGCCATACCAATAGGGATAAAGGGAATTGATGAGCTGAAAATACAGCGCCGCGGCAATCAACAGCGCAAAGACCAATTTTTTTAACTTTTTCCAGTGCGCCTCTTCAAAGGCAAAAATCAGGGGCAGATGCAAAAGCGGCAGAACCGGCATCAGTTTTCTGACGCTTAAAGTCTCATCGCTCCAAAAACTGAACGGCGCGGTAAGCAAAAGCAAAAGCAAAAAACTTGTTAAAACAAAACCGGCCGCGGCCGAATCTCTCTGCCAAAACTTTTTCCAATACCACAGGGCGGCAATCAGCAGTGGGCTGTAAAGCAGAATGCTTTTGCCCGCGGAAAAAAATGTGCCAAAAAACCCTTCCCACCAGCTCCAAACCTGAAATTCCTGGGCTAAATTGTAAGCGCCCGACGCCCTGCCCAAAATTATATAATTTAAAATAATTCCGGCCAGCATAGCCAAAACCGCGGGTCCGAACAAAGCGGCCAAAAAACCCGGGTTCAGTAACCGCTTTAACCGGCCCTTTTGCCAAAGCTCCATCCCGATAAAAATCAGCGCCGGCAAAGCAAAAATTATTCCGTAAGATTGCGTAAAAACCAAAAACGCCAGAACAGCGCCCGTTGCCACCGGCGCGTTTAGATTCTTTCGCCAAACCAGCAAAGCCAGCAGGAGCAAACACAACCAGAGCGTGGCCTGATATTCCATTCCAATTCGGCTGTAAGGCCAAATTAAACTGGCCGCGGCCGTCAGAACAACGGTCAGCAAAGCGGCCGACTTTTTAGCCGTTAACCGGCAGGCGATAAAATACAAAACCACCACTGTGGCCGCGCTGTAAAAAACCGGCACAATTGTTAAAAAATTTAAAAGATTTTTAGAATAAAACAATTTCCCCAGAGCCACAAAAGGCAAATACATTATTGCCGCTCCCGGGCCGGCTCTAAAAACCTGGTAAGTTCCGGAAAACATATTTACGGCGGACTGGGCGGTTTCCCGCTCATAGCCCATAAACAAATTCTGCCAGGTGGACATATACAAAAGTCCGGCAAAAACAAAAAGCCCGGCCGCAATCAGCCAATTTTTTTTTGTATAAACCCGCAGGCGAAGTAAAGTCCAAACCGCCACAAACCAATCTATCCACTTAATTTTCTTTCCCTGCCTAACGCCGCGGGGATGATAATTTATGGGAAGTTCCTGGATTTTTACGCCGGCGCGCGCGGCCAAGGCCGTGGCTTCGGGGCAAAATTCAAAACCGTCGCAGGTTAACGGCAGGGATTTTAAAAACTTTGTCAAAAACAATTTATAGCAGGTCGGCTCGTCCGTAAGTTTTTGGCCAAATAAAATATTGGTTATAAAAGTCAAACTCCGGCCTCCCCAATAAAATAAAAATCCGCCTCTGGAATTGGAGGGGTTTAGATTTCTGGAGCCGTAAACCACCGGCAAATTTTTGGCCCGGGCGTAAGTTAGCAGATTGGCAATATCATTAGGGTCGTATTCCAAATCCCCGTCCTGAATTACCGTGTAAGAACCCAAAGCGGACTTAAGGCCGGTGCGGATGGCCGCGCCTTTGCCCAGATTTTTTTGGTGTGCCAGCCAGACAAAACGCGGGTCGCGACTAAAACGGCTGGATTTAAGCAAAGCGGCGGTGCCGTCGGTAGAGCCGTCGTTAACCACCACAAACTGCAAAGAGCCGGTTAGGAGTGCGGGCGTGGAAACCAGCCTTTCCAAAAGCTTTAAAACGGTATCCTGTTCGTTATAAACCGGAATAATTATGCTCAAATCAAAATCCATACGTTGGTTATTTAGGGGGTTTGTTCAACTCCTGTTCCGCGCGATCGGCAAAATCCAGTATAGCGGCTACGTCTTCCGCGGTCATTTTTCTTGGTTTTGTATCTTTTATGCAAAAAACTCCGACCGGCAAGTTATTCTTTCTGTTACGTAGCGCTACCCCGGCATAAAAACGGATAAATGGCTTTCCAATTACTTGCGGGTTATCAGAGAAATCCGGATCAAGCTGTGTGTCCTCAATTATATAAACATATTTGCTTAACAAGGCGTGTCCGCAAAAAGAAGTGGAACGCGGGCCTTCTTTATTATCCAGCCCCTGGCAGGATTTAAACCATTCGCGGCCGGAGTCAATAATGGATATAACGGCAATGGGAACCCGAAATCTTATTAAAGCTTCTTTTGTAATCTTGTCAAAGCGTTCTTCGGGCTGGGAATATAAAATTCCTAACTGCGCGACGGCGTTTAAACGTTCCTGCTCGTTTGAAGGTATTGGAGCTGTTTTCATATTTTTGTTTTAATTTTCTCTTTTTATTATACACCTTTTCATATCACACCCGCCATCCTCTCCCCTATATATGCAACTATACAAATATGTTACAAAGATGACCATTGCGACGCATAATGGTCATCTTTGTAACAAAACTCAACACTACGAATGCTGTTGGAACGTGGTTTATGAAAAATAATTTGATATTTATTTCCCGATGGCTGGCGCGGGCATAGGCTCGGGCCCGCGAATCGGGATAGTCTGCAAAGCCTCAAAAGGCACAGCTGAATTTTTGACCGCTTGAGTCATTGGTGTTTCCGTAAGAATTTCCTGTTCCCCTCTTCTTACCCCGGCGTTATAACTAATTCCTCCCACAATAATAGCCAACATCGCCGCAAAAATAAATGCTCGGCGGCGGGCAATATTGCGGGGAATCATTTCCACTTCCTGATTTATTGCCAGCGACTTGTTGGTTTCCAAATTACTTGTAGCGGGCAACCAGAGGGATAACAACAGAGCAAAAACAACAAAAATAAGAGAGTAAATAAAAGTTTTATGGCTTGCGTCTACCGTCGCCTGGTTGCTGATACTGACGATTTCATTACTTATATAAGTTGGGAGGGAACTTCCATTGGTGCTTATTCCGGTTCCAAATTCAATACTGGAAGCCTGCCGGGCGACTGTCTGGCCAAGAGCGGGTTTAAGCCCTGCGGGAATAACCGAACTTGAATTTACGCCGCTCACCAGCCCTACACTTAAAGATGAAATTAAAATCGCTCCCATAATAGCCGAACCCAACGTGGCGCCGACTTGCCGCAGAGTGATGTTGACGCCGGAAGCCTCGCCGGATTCTTCCACGGATACAGCCGATAAAGCCATATTACTGGTTTGAGACATCATAAGCCCCGCGCCCGCGCCGAACAAGACAAAACCGGGAGCCAATGCCCAAA
>Ga0265316_10000466_pt1 | contig 46064 bp, 41 predicted proteins | sample 4522metaG_FD_202092 | JGI IMG/M metagenome (GOLD analysis project Ga0265316, IMG submission 202092) | Rhizosphere microbial communities from Carex aquatilis grown in University of Washington, Seatle, WA, United States - 4-5-22 metaG | ecosystem: Host-associated > Plants > Roots > Rhizosphere >... | reverse complement strand
GCGGCAAGGCCTACCACCCGGAGCAGGCGGAACGCGGATTCGCCAAGCTGATGGCGCTGCTGGACAACACGCTGCACGCGCACGTGGCCGTGTAGAGCCCCGCGCCGACGGGCGTTGTCAGAACCCGTACGATCCGATCGATTCCGCTTCCAGGTCAGTCGTGACAGGGGGCTCCTCGCATCGCTCCCGTATGCCGGCCTGGAAGGCTTTGAACGCCGACAGCTGGGGAATCGGGTTGTCGCCTGCCTTCGGATCGACGGAAACAATGTGGAGAAAGGAGACTCCATCAAGCCCTTTGAAAACCGCATAGCTCACGCCGGCCGGAGCCTTGCCAAGGAGCTCCTCAAAGACTTTCCTGATGAGGTCCTGATTTTCCCGGGCGCGCTCGTGCTTCACCTTGTACTGCACTATGAATCTCTTCATGACTATTGCCTCCCTGGACCGTAACCTGCGAGTTACCGATACGGAACTTACTGTTCCGCTATCCGGAAAGCAAGAGTTTTCTCAGGAGGCGCATCTCTCTGCCTCAGCAGCGTGCGGATTTGCTCAATTTCTTAAAGTACTATATATTGTTAAGCAATCGATCCCTTCGCACGAACAGGGGGTCGATGGGGGTGGAAAAAGTGAGCTGCGAGGCGGGGCAGTTTGGAGAACCGGCGTCCCCGGAGACTCTGGAGCGGGTTGTCGCCCGGCTCAGAGAGCGGAATATCGAAGGAGTTGTCGTGTCAGACGCGCCGCAGGCGCGCGAAGCAGTCCTGCAGCGTCTTCCTCCGGGTGCCGAGCTGCATGCGGGAAAATCCAAAACTCTCCAGGACATCGGGGTCACACCCGTGCTGGCAGAGGGGGCCATGTACACCTATCTGCGGAACGTGTACCTGAAAATGGATCGTACTACCCAGATGCGGGAGATCCGCAAGCTCATCTCCGCTCCGGATTTTCATGCTGGGAAGCGTCAGCGCGGTTACTGAGGACGCCATCCTGGTAGCTGCCTCCGCAACAGCAAGCCAGCTCGGTCCCTATGCAGCGGGGGGCGGAAAGGTAATCCTGGTGGTGGGAAGCCAGAAAATCGTGCCGAACCTCGATGCCGCGTTCACGCGCATCCGCGAATACGTGCTGCCGTGGGAGGACGCGCAGGTTCGGCCCGTCGTGCCCACCGGTTCATTTGTCGGAAAAATCCTGGTGATCGAGCGGGAATGGATTGCCGGGCGAATCGAGGTTGTTCTTGTACGACAGCCGGTCGGATTCTAGGCGAAGTGCGCGAACGAACCGCAGGACATATCTATCTCATGCATAAAGGAGAGCGCGTTGTGACGGCGAAGCAGGAATATGTTCCCGGTGTCTGCAATATCGGGCCGGTTGAGATCAGAAGACGAATGCAAAGCGGCTGGGTCGGGTTGGGCGTGACGATCCTGTTGTGGGCGGCATTCGTGATCTTTCGCGTTCCCGCCCTCTGGAGACTGCTGGTTTTTTTCCCGGCCATGACCGGTGCAGCGGGATTTCTCCAGGCAGGCTTGCACTTTTGCGCCGCTTTCGGCATGCGCGGGGTATTTAACTTCGCTTCCGAGGTCGGGAAGACGGATACTGTCGAGCAGGCGGAGTTCAGGCTCAAGGACCGTCGAAAGGCGCGCCTCATTGCACTCTACGGGGCTTTGATCGGAGCCGCGGCGGCCGTTGCCGCTTTCTTCCTGGTCATCTGATTCAGGCAATCGGCTGCTTGACCGTCATGGAAGGACAGGGATTCTCGGAAGATCATTGCCAGGCGGAGGCGCTGAAGCTGCTCGGAGACTACGTCACGCTCCGTATCATCGACTTTCTTCGCGCAAAGGAGCTTCGCTTCACCGAGCTTCAGCGGTCAATGGGAGACGTCAACTCGGTGACTCTCTCCAATCGGCTCAAGCGCCTGGAAGCTGCCGGCGTGATCGGGCGGGAAGAGGCAACTATCGACCGGCAGTCTGTCGTCTACCAGCTGACGAGCCTGGGCAGGGGGCTCCTGCCCGTTCTGCGGGAGATACAGAACTTCACGAAGCGCAACGGGCTCGCCGTCGGCCTGCCGTCAGGAGAAGCCCCGGTGAAGAGACGTACCCGGGCAAAATCCTGAATCCGGAGTGCCCGCCGCTGAGCAATCCTTTCAGACCTTCGGCGCCGGCCTTTCGCCTCTGAAGATCAACACATGGCGTCCGGCAAACTCCTCGAAGCTTGCCGGACTCCACCCGAAGACTGTCGGGATGATCGGTGAAACCTGAGACTCCTTTCCCTTGCGCCGCTCGGCAAACAGTTCGCCCAGAGCGTCTGCCATGAATGGGGAGACTCCCGCGGCAAGCTGGGCCCGCTTCGCATCCTCCGGGCTGACGTTGATATACTGGATTCGTTTTCCGATTACGTCGGAAAGTTTCTCCGCCACCTCTGCCATGCCCAGGGCGGCAGGACCGGTGAGGGGGTAGGTCTTCCCCTCGTGCCCGGACCCGGTGAGAACTGTGGCAGCCACCTCGGCGATGTCCTCTATGTCGATCGAGGCAATCTTCGCGTCCTCCATGGGCAGGAACAATGCGCCGCGGGCGACGATCGACGGCACCTGGCGAAAGTACGCGTGCATGAACTCGCCGGCACGCAGATGAGTAAACGCCATTCCCGAGTCTTCCAGCCTTCGCTCGATCTCGCCGTGCATGCGGGCGAAGCGAAAAGGGGACTCCCGGTCAGGGATGATTCCGGAAAGCTTGACGACATGCCTGACGCCCGCATTCCTGGCAGCCGCAATGAAGCTCGACTGCACATCGAGCATGGCCGGATCCGATGAAGAGATGAGCATGGCCCGGTCCACCCCGCGCAGCGCCTCCGTGAGGGTATCCGGACGCGCCATGTCACCCTGCACGATCTCGATATTGCCGACGGAGGAAAGCCCCATGGCTTTCGCGGCGCTCCGCACCAGGGCGCGCACCGGTACGCCCATTGCTGAGAGTCGACTCACCAGAGGGAGATGAGACATGAAGACCGCGCGTGGGGACTCGCTGGCGCCGCGACGTTTCGCGTGTCCTGTCGACGGGTTCCAGCAGATGATCAACGGCAAATACAAGCTCCGCATCATCTGGGCTCTTCAGCAAAGTCCCCGCCGCTACGGGGAGATCAGGAAGGGGCTCCTCCGCGACGACAGCGGTGACAAGGAAATCGCCCCGCGTGTGCTGAGCCGCGAGCTGAAGACCCTGGCAGCGTTCGGTCTCATCGAGCGGACCGACTTTCACGTGGTGCCCCCCAAGGTAGAATACACTCTCACCCCAGTCGGCAGGCGCCTGCTTCCCATCATCGCCCAGATGATTAAATTTGGAAAGCAGTACCTTGTACGCAATGCCGTGTGAGCGTCAGAGATTCTACGTGCTTTTCCCGCAAACCGGACTATGATATGGGAAAGAGTCAGTCCGGCAGGGACACGTCGTCATACGCTCGGGAGAATCCTCGTTTCGCGCCGTCCCAGGAGCGGCAGCATGTGGATCGTGGCCGGCGGAGGATACCAAAATTGAACGCGCGTAGCCTGAAACATCTTTTTCTCATCACTACTCTCAAGCAGGAGCTCAGCTCGCTGCTCATTCCCGTGCCTGTTCTGTCCTACTTCGCATTCACCACTCTTACCTATGCGCGGCAGGACGGTCAGCTCTTCTTCGCCCTTGCCTCAATCTCTTCCACGGCGAGCATTCTTACGGGCATCCTCGTCAACTACGTGGCCATGCGCCCCGTGTTGCGGTGCATCAGGGACATGCAGAACGGGCCTGTTCCGGCCGGCAGGATTGAGCGTGCACGCGACAACGCATACCGGTTCCCCGCCGTACATGCCGTGGGCGTATTTTCCATCTGGCTCATCTTCCCCCAGTTGGTTATTCTGCTCCCGTTTTTCGCCCAGCACTCCATCGGCCGCGCCGACATCATCGCCACGATCGCGCTGGACCTGCTTACCGGCATCGGGTCCATGCCGCTGATCTACCTCCTTGCCGAACGGGCGCGTGGTCTCTTCCTGTCCCTGCCGGAGATGGCCGGCTCCTCCTCGGACGAAGCGGGAAAAAAACGCATCGGGATCTCACGAAAGATCGTCCTGATACTCTTCTCCGTCGTGCTGTACCCCACCGGGATCCTCACGGTTCTCATTCTGCTTTCGAACACGGGTGCCATCGACCTGAAAGGGGCGACGCTCGGAGTGGTCCTTCTTGTCCTCGCGACCCTCGTCATGTCCACCGTGGCAAGCCTCCTCATGGCACGGAGCATCACCCGCCCCCTCGGAGAGGCAGCGCAAGCGGCGAGAAAGGTCTCCGGGGGAGACCTGGAATCCCGGATCGCGGTCCAGAGCCAGGACGAAGTGGGCATGCTCGCACGCGATATCAACCTCATGGCCGAAAACCTGAGAAGCATGGTGCAGACTATCCGCCGTAGCGCCGCCGAAGTGGCAGCGGCGAGCGGTGAATTAGCTGCGAGCTCGCTCTCCCTCGCAGAGGGGGCCCAGAGCCAGGCGTCCACGCTCGAGGAGACCAGCGCATCCGTGGAAGAGCTGTCTTCCTCGGTGGAGCAGGTCTCCCTCCATGCGAGGTCCCAGGCAGCCGCTACCCAGCAGGGCTCACGCCTGATGAAGGACGTGGACGGCTCTCTGCAGGAAGTTGCGCAGAGTCTCGCGGACATCTCGCGTCTGGCCGTGACCTCCGTGGAGAAATCCGACGGCGGCGCGGACTCTGTCCGGCAGCTGATAGACGGGATCCACCTGATCGCCGCTGGTTCGGAACGCATTGGGGGAATCGTAACCGTAATCGCAGAGATCGCCGATCAGACGAACCTCCTCGCGCTGAACGCTGCAATCGAGGCGGCACGCGCGGGCGAGGCAGGCCGCGGATTCGCGGTGGTCGCGGACGAGGTGGGCAAGCTGGCGGCGCGCAGCGCGTCCTCGGCAAAGCAGATCACGGCGCTCATACGGGAAAGCGTACAGAACGTGACGGAAGGGGTGCGCATGGCGGGGGATTCCCAGAACGCCATGGGGCTCATCCGTTCCGCCTCGCAGCAGGTGAAGGAAATGATCGGCGGCCTGGCCGTGTCGGTATCCCGCCAGGTCGGTACGGTGAACGAGATGTCCACGTCTCTCTCCGGGGTCAACGGGTTGAGCCAGGAAATATCGTCTGCCACCGATGAGCAGGCCACCAGCGCGCGACAGGTTGCACGGGCTGTTGAAAACGTCAACGAGCTCACACAGGCGGCCGCGTCCGCCGCGGAACAGATGTCCAGCGCCACGGAGAGGCTTTCCGGCATGGCCCGGAGTCTCCAGGAGCTGACCGCGAAGTTCAGGACCTCAGACGATCGGCTCCCCGCGATCGCGGCCATCGGGAGCGGGCCCGGCAGGCGGCAGGCGCCGCCTGCCTCCGCGAGGGCGTTCAGGAATTCTTTCCCTGCATCTCGGCAAACCCTGCCGCCGCCTCTCTGACGTCCTCCGGGAAGTCGGCCATCTCCTGCACCTGGCGTATCTCGATCACCTCACCGCCCGAGGCAGGGCACCGCTTGGCCCATTCGATTGCCTCTTCCTTCGACTTTACCTGGATCATCCAGTAGCCGCCGATCACCTCCTTTGCCTCGGCAAAGGGCCCGTCCTGAACCCTGGGCTTTCCCCCTGGGAAAGAAACACGCGCTCCCATGGAGGGTGGGTGAAGCCCATCCAGTGCGAGCAGCACGCCCGCCTTTTGAAGGGCCTCATTGTATTTCATCATGGCGGAAACACTCCCGGCATCCGGCACGGTGCCCGCCGGCGCCTTCTCGTAACCCTTGGGGATCATGAGCATCATGTATCTCACGGCTTTTCTCCTCTCACAATATACAACGAACGGAACCGGAGGAAATCGACACGCCCGGGGGAACGTGACGGGGTGGAAGCCCGTCTTTCCCTGATGTGCCGTGAAGAGGTATGCTCTTTCTCGGGCGACTATGGAAGAACAAAACGAACAGGACCACTCGCTGAATCCTGACGACAATCCGAAGGATCTCGGCGGTCACTTTCTCGTGTCCGAGATCGGCCTGATGGACCCCAATTTCGTACGGTCGGTCATCCTGATGATCACCCATGACGAAAACGGGGCTTTCGGGCTCATCGTGAATCGACCGTTCAAGCTTACGCTGGGAGAGCTCGTGGAGGGACTGGAAGAATCGTCTGCCTCCTCCATACCTGTCTACGTGGGGGGGCCCGTCCAGCAGGAGCTCCTTTTCATCCTGCACACGGCTTTTCCCGGTAATGATCAGGACGACCGCAGCGAAAGGCCCGTTGAAGGGGTGATTTTCGAGCCCGCGACCCAGTCCGTCGTGGAATACCTGAAGGACGAGTGGAGCGCTTTGCCGGAGCAGCAGCGCCCGGCGGTCCGGCTGTACGCAGGCTACTCCGGGTGGGGCCCCGGGCAGGTGGAGGGGGAGTTGAAGGCCGAGGCCTGGGTAGTGGTGAAGGCGAACTCCGACATCATTTTTCACCCCAACCCTGCGGGAGCATGGGCGGATGCATTCGTCAAGAAGGGGCCGCTGTACCAGATAATCCTGCAGACCGGTTTCAAGCCGTCGATGAACTGACTCAAAGCGCTTGCATCCCTGCATCCCCTGCGCGAGAATGGGGAAAGGTTCTCACATGGGGCGAATCCTGAAGTTCAGCCGTGATCGCAGTAATGGTCCGAGCCGCATCGATGCCGCGAAGGTCTGGGAATATGTGCTCCCGCGGCTCGATTTCCCGCTGCCGGATTTCATCTCTCGTGAGATCGATACGATCATCGGCGAGGTGTGGAACGCGTCCGAGAGCGAGATCGATTTCTACGATTGCGTGAACGCACTCGAATCATTGCGGGCCAAAGACATCCTGATCCCTTCTGCCCGAAAGGAAATGATCATTTCTCTCATGTTCGAATACCTTGAAAAAAACGGCTTCCTGTATCGAATCGAATAGCGGAGGGAAACCGCCGCCATTATGACTGGGGCGGGAACATGACAGTCCGGTTTCTGCCCCCGTTCTTGGCGCGGTAGAGCGCCATATCCGCATTCTTCAGGAGCTCTTCCGCATTCATGCGCTGCTCAAGCTGGGCGACCCCGAGACTGATCGTGACCGAGGAGGAGACCTTCCCCACCGCGCTCTCCTGAACAGATTCGCGCAGCCGCTCAGCCACCGCCGCACCCCCCTCTGCATCATTGCCGGGCAGAGCCATGATGAACTCATCCCCTCCGTACCTGCCGACGAAGTCGTAGGCGCGGAGGCTCTCTTCCAGGCGGGCGAATATCCCCTTCAATACCGTGTCTCCCACCTGGTGCCCGTAGTCGTCATTGATTCTCTTGAAATGATCGATGTCGACGAACACCACGCTCAGCCGCGTGCCCAGCCGTGCGCAGCGGTCCACTTCCGACGCGAGCCGTTCGAGAAACACCCGCCTGTTGGGAGACCCGGTGAGCTCGTCCACCGTGGCATAGCGCTCGAGGCTTGTCTGCTGGGCTTTCAGGTGGCTCACGACGCGTATGACGGCGAAGCTGAAGATCCCTGCTGTGAGAGCCGCCACCGGAACGGCAGTGAGGAGCAGTTCAGGCCGCGCTGCGTGGAAAACAAGCATACTTGCCGCAAGGGTAAGAAGCGCGGAAAGGATCACGGCGCCAATGAACAGGAGCCAGAAAAAAGCCCGGAGGGGGAGGCGGCTGAGTGCTTTTACCATTCTTGTAGGCATGGGGATGGGCCGATCTTTCTCCTGCGCGCCCCGCTTTCCGCGTGCTGATGCATCTGTCCTGACCGTTGCCTGCTCTGACATTTCTTTTCTCTATTGTACGCCACAACGGAAAATCCGCAAAGAGAAATAACGAGAAAAAACATCTTGAGAATTCACGAGCGGATGCAGAAATCCGGCCTCTTGTACCGGCCGATCTTGACACCGGTCAGGACACCTCATACCCTTCTAGGCAAATCCTGGAAGTAAGAGGGGGGGGTGCCATGCCGGTCAGTGTCGAGCAGGTCACGTCGAAGAAGCAGCTCAAAGAGTTCGTCATGTTCCCGTATCGGCTCTACCGCACCGACAAGAACTGGGTGCCGCAGCTTCTCATGGACGACTACAAGAAGCTGAACAGAAAGAAGAACCCATTCTTCCAGCACGCGGAGGCCGAGTTTTTCCTTGCGCGGCGGGACGGCGCGGTCGTGGGCCGAATCGCCTCCATTCACGACAAGATCTGGGAAGAGACTCACGGGGACAAGAGCGCATACTGGGGATGGTTCGAGTGCATTGACGATTCCGAGGTGGCACGCGCGCTGTTCACCTCCGCGTTCGACTGGGCCCGCAGGCGCGGGTGCACCCGCATCATCGGCCCCATGAGCCCCAACGCCAATGACCTTATCGGTACCCAGGTGGAAGGCTTCGAAGGCTCTCCAGTCATCCTGATGCCCTATAATCCTCCGTACTACGACAAGCTTATCCAGGGCTTCGGCAACAGAAAGTGGAAGGACCTCGTCGCGTGGCTCATGGACAATCCAGACATCCCCGAGCGGCTTGCAAAGATCATGCCCCGCGTACAGGCCAAGGGCGGGTTCACCATCCGCACGCTGAACATGAAGCAGTATAAAGAGGAGATCAACCGGTTCAACGCGCTGTACAACCAGTTCGAAAAGATCAATGCGGTTTTCACACCGATGACGCTCGCTGAGATCCAGCTCATGGCAAATGACCTGAAGATCGCGCTGGATCCCGACCTCATATTCTTTGCGGAAGTGGACGGCACGCCGGTCGGTGTATCCATGACCATGCCGGACTTCAATGTGGCGTTCAAGGCTGCCAGGGGGCGTCTGTTTCCCTTCGGCATTTTCCACCTGCTTACCGCCAAGAAGAAGACGCACCTCGTCCGCACCATCAGCATGGGTGTGCTGAAGGACTACAGGAACAGGGGAATAGACCTCGCTTTCTACTATTACAGCTACAAGAACGGCGTACCCAAAGGCTACCGCGCTGCGGAGATGTCCTGGGTGGAGGAGGACAACGCGGCCATGACCAACACCGCGCTGAAGCTCGGCGGCAAGCCCTACAGGAAGTACCGGGTCTACGAGCACGCACTGTAGACGATCCTCGCACGGAGAACAGCATGCCCGCCTCGACCGACGCAGTCATCGAAGTCCGCGATGTCTCGAAGAGCTACGGCCCGCTCCTGGCGGTGCGCGCCCTGAGCTTTACGGTGAGTCGATCCGCCTGTGTCGGGCTCCTTGGCCCCAACGGCGCGGGGAAAACCACCATGATGAAAATGATATATGCCAAATGCCTCCGCGATCCGGAACCGGGCTCTTCCATTCTCGTTTTCGGTCACGATCCGGCGCGCAACGAGCTTGACATCAAGTTCCTCTCCGGGGTGGTTCCCCAGGAGGACAACCTCGATGAGGAGCTCAATGTCCGTCAGAACCTCCTCGTGTACGCGCGGCTGTACGGCATGCAGAAGCGCGCCGCCGAGCGCCGCATCGGGGAGCTGCTGGAGTTCATGGAACTGGGAGAGAAGCGGGGGGTGAAAATCAAGGAGCTGTCAGGGGGGATGAAGCGAAGGCTCATCATGGCCCGTGCGCTGCTCAACAGTCCCCGCCTTCTCATCCTCGATGAGCCGACCACCGGTCTCGACCCGCAGGTGCGGCACCTGATCTGGGACAAGCTGCGTCAGCTCAAGCGGGACGGCCTCACCATCCTCCTGACCACTCATTACATGGAGGAGGCCTCGCAGATCTGCGATTCGGTGCTCATCATGCACCGGGGCGCGAAAGTGATGGAAGGGGCGCCGGGGCATCTCGTGCAGACCCGGATCGAACGCTACGTCATGGAAGCGCGTCACCGGGACTCTTTCCCCCGCGCTGCGGAGCTTCTCTCCGGCCTGCCGGTACGCCTGGATGCCGCGATGGATTCTCTGCGTTTCTACTCCCAGGAGGATGGTGCGCTTCGCGAGCTGGCCGCGCGCCTGGGCCCGGGTGAATACCAGTTCAGGGAGACCAATCTCGAAGACCTCTTCCTTCAGGCCACGGGGAGCGCGCTCGGTGATCAGCAGTAGGACGCATCCCCCGTTCGTCCGGCGGGTCCTGGCCGTCTGGTATCGTCACTACAGGGTTTATACGAAGAATCTGATCAGCAACGGACTCCCACCCTTCCTCGAGCCGCTGATCTTTCTTGCCGGTATCGGCCTGGGAATGGGAAAGTATGTGACCCGCATGCAGAACCTGCCCTACATCGTGTTCCTGGCGACTGGGCTTCCCATCACCGCCGCGATGTTCACGGCCGCGTTCGAGTGCACGTTCGGAACTTTCATCAGGCTGGAGTTCGACAAGGTGTACGATGGCATGCTGGCCGCGCCCATTTCCGCACACGACCTCCTGATGGGGGAAATACTCTGGGCAGGCACCAAGGGTCTCTTCTTTTCCCTTGCCGTGATCAGCATGGAGGCGCTCTGCGGGATCGTTCCCCTGCCGCTCAGTTTTCTCACCGGGATAGTCGGCTTTCTCACCGGTCTGATGTTCGCCACGATTGCCCTCCTTGTCACCTCCTTCGTCTCCACGATCAACCACTTCAATTTTTTCTTCACGGGTTTTCTGTCACCCATGTTCTTCTTCTCCGGTGTGGTCTTTCCCCTTGAGAATCTGCCGCCAGTCCTTCGGCCCGTGGCCGAAATCTTTCCCCTCACGCATTCCGTCCGGATGGCGCGCTCTCTCGACCTGGGCCTTGTCTCACCCGAGCTCGGCTTCGACCTCATCTGTATTCTCGGATTCATCGGCGTCACGGGCTATTTCGCCATTCGGCGGTTGAAAAGGAAGCTCATACAATAGATGGACGGCGATTGTGTTCTCTTCAATGGCAGGTTCCATACAATGGAGGAGGCAGCGCCGCTGGCCTCCGCAGTAGCGATCCGCGGCGGACGCATTCACAGCGCAGGAGACGATGCGGCCGTGCGCACTGCACTGGGTGACGCGCATGGTGTCCTGTCCATCGATCTTCACGGCAGGTGCGTCCTGCCCGGGCTCACGGATTCTCATCTGCATTTCAAGTGGTTCGCGGAATCGCTCGCCGCAGTAGATGTGGAAACCGCCACACTGGATGAAGCGGTTGCCCGGGTGCACGCGCGCGCCGAAAAGGCAGCGCCGGGCGCCTGGATCACCGGCACGGGCTGGAACCACAATGTGTGGGGATCGGGTGCGCTGCCGGACCTGGCGCCGTTGGACAGGGCAGCCCCGCACAATCCCGTCGCTCTGCAGGCCAAGAGCGGCCATGCACTCTGGGTGAATACTCCCGCACTGCTGAAGGCCGGTATTCGGCTGGAAACGCCGGACCCGGAGGGCGGGAAGATCGCGCATGGAAAGGACGGCATGCCTTCGGGGATTCTGCTGGAGAACGCCGCTGGCCTCGTACAGGCCGTGATTCCGAAGTCCACCCCGGCAGACCTCGCGCGCCTCATGCGTGACGCCCAGGCTGCGGCACACAGGATGGGACTGACCGGCGTACAGGATTTCGACAGTTCACTTGCCCTGCAGGCGTTCCTCGAGCTGGAAAGCAGGGGAGAGCTTGCGCTGCGTGTCGTGAAGGGCATTCCGCATGAGCTTCTGTCCGCCGCCATCGCACTGGGCATGAGGACCGGGTTCGGCGGCGAGCTTCTCAGGCTTGGTCAGGTCAAGATGTTTTCTGACGGAGCTCTGGGGCCGCAGACCGCGTGGATGCTCGCGCCGTACGAAGGGAGCTGGGCAACGGGCATACCCACCCTTAGTGAGGAGCAGCTTGTCACCGACATCAGTCGGGCAAACGCGGCCGGCATCGGGTGCGCCGTGCACGCAATTGGAGATGCGGCCTGCCACATGGTGCTGAACGCATTCGAAAAGGCGGCGCGCGCCGTACCCGGCTCCGCCCATGGGACGCGGCGGCTGCGCAATCGAATCGAACACGTCCAGCTCCTGCACCCGAACGATCTCGCCCGACTTGCCCGGCTGGGAATCGTGGCCTCCATGCAGCCGCTGCATGCTACCTCCGACATGCTGATTGCGGAACGCTACTGGGGCGCGCGCTGCGCAGGGGCGTACGCCTGGAAGTCCCTCCTGGATGCAGGAACCTCGCTTGCCTTTGGCTCTGACTGCCCGGTGGAGATTCCCGATCCCCTTGCCGGCATCCACGCGGCAGTCACGCGGCGCCGCGCTGACGGCAGCCCCGGACCGGGGGGGTGGCGGCCCGAGCAGAGACTGAGCGTCGAACAGGCTGTGCGCGCATACACCCTGGGAGCGGCGTATGCCGCGGGCCGTGACGGGGAGCTGGGGTCAATAGCCCCGGGCAAGCTGGCCGACCTGACCGTGCTGGACCGCGACATCTTTTCAATCGATGCGCACGAGATACGGGACACAAAGGTGAGCGCTACTGTGGTCGGCGGCGGTCTCGTGTACAACGCCCTCTGAGGGGAAAGGAGCGCAAGTCAGGATGGCTAGTGAGATCTTCACGATATTCCTTGCCGTGTTCATCGTGGTCGATCCGTTTGGAATAGTCCCGGTATTCATATCCCTCACTTCCTCTCTTTCCCCGGCGCGCAGGCGGACCACCATACTCAAGTCCGTCGCGGTGGCATTCGTCGTGCTGTGCGTGTTCATATTCACGGGCGGGGCAATTCTGCATTTTCTCGGGATTCAGCCGGGGTCTTTCTTTATCGCGGGGGGGATCCTCATGTTCATCGTGTCCATGGACCTGCTCCTGGGCAAGCCGGGAAGGACCAAGACCTCGGGTGAGGAGAACGGCGAGCAGCGGGAGGACGTTTCGATCTTCCCGCTCGCCATTCCCATGCTCGCCGGGCCCGGTGCCATCACCACGATCCTTCTCTACGCGAGCGAAGAGAAGACACCCGGCTTCATCCTGCCCGTGCTTGTGGGCTCGGTGGCCCTTGCCCTGGCATTCGCGGGGGTGACGATGTTTCTCAGCTCGTTCTTTCTGCGGGTGCTCGGCAGGACCGGCGTTTCCGTGATCGAGCGGATAATGGGGATCGTGCTTACGGGACTCTCCGTGCAATTCGTCTACGACGGCCTGTTGAAGCTGGGCGTGCTCGCCGTACGATAACACTCAGCAGGCACGCCGGTCAACTCCGCGGGTTGCCGCGGTCCGTGAGAAAGCTTGAGAGATACCGCGCCGTGTGGGAGCCGGCTCGAACGCCGGCCACCTGCGCGGGTGTGCCCTGGGCTGCGATCCTGCCGCCGCCGTCTCCGCCCTCCGGCCCGAGGTCGATGATCCAGTCCGCTTCCGCAATAATGTCCAGGTTGTGCTCGACAATGACGACGGTATTGCCCGCGTCCACCAGACGGTGAAGGACGCGTATGAGCTTTTCCACGTCCGCCATGTGCAGCCCGATCGTGGGCTCGTCCAGCACGTACAGAGTGCGGGCCGCCGTGCCGGACACTCCGCGGCGGGACGGGGCCCCATCAGACAGGACCCGGGCCTTTGCAAGCTCCGTAACCAGCTTGATGCGCTGCGCCTCGCCACCGCTCAGGGAGGGACTCTGCTGGCCGAGGGACAGGTAGCCAAGTCCCACCTGCTGCAGGAGGTGCAGCGCATGACGGATGCCGGGATGGAAATCGAAGTACAGAGCCGCCTCGTCGACACTCATGGCAAGCACCTCTGCGATGCTCCTGTCCCGAAAGCGCACGCTGAGGGTCTCTGCATTGAAGCGCGCTCCACTGCATACATCGCACAGCACTGTCACGTCCGGCAGGAAGCTCATTTCGATCTTCTTCATTCCCTGGCCTTCGCACTCGCCGCACCGGCCGCCCGTGACGTTGAAGGAGAACCTGCTGGCCGTGTAGCCGCGCATCCGGGCCTCATTGGAGGCGGCGAAGAGCCGGCGGATGTCGTCCCAGATGCCCACGTACGTGGCCGGGCACGACCGCGGGGTCTTCCCAATGGGGGTCTGGTCGACCTCCAGGACACGGGAGACCGCCTGCCATCCCTCGATTGCGTCGCAGCCGTGGAGGGTGTGCCCTGCGGCGGCGGTCCGCCTGCCGTGCGTTTTTGAAATCAAGTGGCGCAGGTTGCCGTACAACACCTCGCGCACCAGCGTGCTCTTCCCGCTGCCGCTGACGCCGGACACACAGGTCAGCCGCGCCAGGGGGATCGCGACCTCCAGTCCCTGCAGGTTGTGCAGCCGCGCGTTCCTGATGTACAGAACCGCGCCGGAGTCTCCTGGATCGATTTCAGGGCGGATGACCCTCCCGGGAAGGGGATGGCGCAGAGGGTTCTTGAGGAACTTGCCGGTGAGCGAAACACGGCTGCGGATGACGGAAGCCACCGTGCCGCTGGCCACAACCCGGCCGCCGTTCGGCCCGCCGCCGGGTCCGAGGTCCACGACATGTTCGGCCCTGCGAATTGTTTCCTCGTCGTGCTCCACCACGATGACAGTGTTTCCCTTCTTCCGCAGGGACTGCAGAGTGTCCAGCAGCACGCCGTTGTCACGGGCGTGCAGACCTATTGTCGGCTCGTCCAGGATATAGCAGACGCCGCGGAGGTTCGAACCCAGTTGGGAGGCAAGCCGGATGCGCTGCGCCTCTCCGCCGCTCAGCGTGGGCGCCGACCGGTCCAGCGAAAGATAGGCGAGCCCGACACTCTGCAGGAACTCGAGCCTGGAAAGGATCTCCGCGACGATATCCTGCGCAATCTCCTGCTCTCTCCGGGAAAAACGAAGCGTCTTCATCTCCCGCTCCATGCCCTCCACTGGGAGATCCATGTAGTCTGCGATGCTTTTCCCGCGGAACCTGACTGCCAGGGCCTCCGGCTTGAGGCGTTTTCCACTGCAGGCCGGGCAGATCTTTTCCGGACCTCCCCACCAGTCGTTCCACCAGATCTCCTCGCCGGTCTGCTCGGCGTCGAATCCGGAGAGCTGAAGGCCCGTGCCAAAGCAGGAAGGACACCATCCGTGCTTCGAGTTGTAGGAAAAGAGCCGGGGGTCAAGCTCTTCAAAGCTCCGTCCGCACCGGGGGCACGCGCGCTTTGTGGAAAAGACGGTCTCCCTGTCGGATCCGCCCGCGCGCGCCGGGGCGACGACGCGGATGACGCCCTTGCCGAAATCCAGTCCGCGTCCGATCAGCTCGCGAAGGGTCTTCTCCCTCTCCCGAGAGACGTGCTCACTGCCCACGGGAAGCTCGATTGAGTGTTCCTTGAACCTTTCCAGCCGAGGCCACGCCGCGGTGGGAAGGAGCTTCCCATCCACCCGCAGCTGCTCGAACCCCTTGCCCGCCGCCCACGCGGCCAGGTCCGTATAGTAGCCCTTGCGCGCGGTCACCAGCGGGGAGAGAACCGTGACCCGCCTGCCCCGGTAGTCGGCGAGCACGCGTGCCACGATGGCATCAGGGGTCTGCGGCTGGATCGGCACGCCGCAGTCCGGGCAGTGCTGGACGCCGAGCTTCACGTACAACAGGCGCAGGAACGGGGAAATCTCGGTGAGCGTCGCGACGGTGCTTTTCCGGCCGCCCCTGCTCGTGCGCTGTTCGATTGCGACCGTGGGCGGCAGTCCGTAGACCCCGTCCACGTCCGGCCTGCGCGCCGGCTGAACGAACTGCCGCGCATATGCGTTCAGCGACTCGAGGTAGCGGCGCTGCCCTTCGGCAAACAGTATGTCGAAAGCGATCGTGCTCTTGCCGCTCCCGCTCACCCCGGTGATGACGCTGAACACGTCTCGGGGAATGGACAGGTCGATGTTCTTAAGGTTGTGCTCCCGCGCGTGCCGGATGACGATGGCATTGTCGCTCACGCCGGGAAGCAGAGCGTCCTTTCTGACCTTTTCATCGGAGCGGCCCATGCGCCCGGAGCTCTTCCTGCCGTCAATGAGGGACTTGAATGCGGCCAGTCCCGAGGAGCGCAGCGACGCGCCCGTGCGGCTCTCCGCGCAGTCGGCCACCTGCAGGGGCGTCCCCTCGCACACGATCCGCCCGCCTGCCTCTCCCCCGTCCGGCCCCAGGTCGATGATCCAGTCGCAGGCGCGGATCACGTCGAGGTTGTGCTCGATGACGACCACGGAATGGCCCGCAGCGACAAGCTGGCGGAACGCCCCCAGCAGCGTGGCGATGTCATCGAAATGCAGGCCCGTCGTGGGCTCGTCAAAGAGGAACAGGTTTCCCCGGCCTGGCTTCGCTGCAGTGTGCTCCCCCAGGTAGCCGGCGAGCTTCAGTCTCTGCGCTTCCCCGCCGCTCAACGTGGGTACCGGCTGGCCAAGGCTGACGTATCCAAGGCCAACGGCGGCAAGGGGGGCAAGGCCGGCAATCACCTCAGGCGCCTCGGAGAAGAACACGCATGCCTCCGAGACGGTCATGTCCAGAACATCCGCAACGGACTTTGCCGCGGTGCCGGGAATTTGTCCCGCACCGCCCGGGGGGAAAAGGCGCACGTCAAGGATTTCCCGGCGGAACCGTTTTCCATCGCAATCGGGGCAGCGCAGGTACACATCGCTCAGGAACTGCATCTCGATGTGCTCGAAACCGCTGCCGCTGCAGGTTGGGCATCTGCCATTTCCGGCATTGAAGCTGAAGGTGCCGGCTGTGTAGCCGCGTTCCCGGGAAACGGGCTCCGCGGCGAAGAGCTTTCGTATGACGTCGAACGCGCCCACGTAGCTTACCGGATTGGATCTCGCGGTCCTGCCGACAGGGGACTGGTCGACCATGATCACGTTCTCCACCAGGTCGTATCCCGTTATCTCCGTGTGCTTCCCCGCAGGGTCCGCGGGCTTGTGCTTGAGCGCGCGCAGGGCATTGTACAGCACATCCTGCATGAGGGTGGACTTGCCGGAGCCGCTGACGCCGGTAATGCAGACGAGCCTGCCCAGCGGGATATCGACGTCGATGGTCTTGAGGTTGTGCTCGGCCGCGCCGAGGATGCGGATCGCGCGGCTTTTCGCGGGGGTCTCTCTGCTGTCCGCCTTCTTTGCCGTCACCCCCGTGGAGACCGCAGCTGTTCTCGCGGAGCGCGCTTTCACGGACTCTACGGAGCGCGCCTCCACCTTTTTCCTGCCTGTCAGGTATTGGGCGGTGAGCGAGCGCGTGCTCTGCAGGAGCGCGGACAGCTCTCCGAAAAACACCACCTGGCCGCCATTCTCTCCTGCGCCCGGGCCCATATCCAGCACAACGTCCGCGGCGCGGATCAGGTCAGGGTCGTGCTCCACGACGACGATCGTGTTGCCCGCGTCACGCAGGCGGCAGAGCACGCCGATCAGCTTGCCGATGTCGCGCGGGTGAAGCCCGATACTCGGCTCATCAAGGACAAACAGGGCGTTGACAAGAGAAGTGCCCAGGGCTGTCGTGAGATTGATCCTCTGCACTTCTCCGCCGCTCAACGTGCGCGACTGCCTGTCCAGGGTCAGGTATCCCAGGCCCACGTCCACCAGGTAGCTGAGCCTGGTCCTGATCTCCCCAAGGAGCATGCCGGTTGCCTCGTCCAGGGGGGCGGGCAGAGCGATTCCTTCGAAAAGGGCACGGCATCTGTCGATCGGGAGGAGCATCACGTCATGGATGGAGAGCTTCTCTTCCCCTATTTTCCAGAGCAGGGCCTGGGGCTTCAGACGCGCCCCGCCGCAGGCAGGGCACGGCGTGTAGGCGCGGTACCGGGAGAGGAGCACCCGTATGTGCATCCGGTAGCTCTTGGATTCCAGCCACCCGAAGAAACGCTTTGCGCCGAACCAGACCCCGTCGTCCCAGTCTCCTTCACCCTCTATGACCCACGAACGCTGATCTGCGCGCAGGTCTTTCCAGGGTACGTTGATCGGCACTCCGCGCTTTCGCGCGTGGGAGATGAGCTCCTCCTGCACCTCCTTGAAGCTCTCCGTCTGCCACGGCCGGACAGCGCCGCCTGCCAGGCTTTTCGTGTCGTCAGGAATGACCAGGCCCCAGTCGATGCCGATGGTCCGCCCAAACCCCCGGCAGGTCACGCATGCCCCCAGTGGAGAATTGAATGAGAACAGGTTGGGCGAGGGATCCTCAAAGTGGATGTCGCAGAATGCGCAGTGCAGGTCTGAGGAGAACCGAAGCTCCTCTTCGGGCTCCCCCGAGGAATCCAGGCAATGTGCGCAGACCCTGCCCTGACCGTATTTCAACGCCGCCTCGAGGTCCTCCACCAGCCTGCCCTTGTTTTCCGGGCTGTTCGTGATCCGGTCCTGGACCACCTCCAGCCTGCTGCCTTCCTTCCCGTGGATGCGTGTGTAGCCCTGCTTTGCCAGCAGCTCTTTCACTTCGTCCTCTGAAAAGTTGGCGGGGACCACGATCGGGAATGTGAGGATCAGCCGTCTGCCCTTCGGAAGCTGACCGGCGATGCTCTGCGGGGTATCACGGCGCACTTCCCGGCCGCAGTTCCCGCAGAACAGGCGCGTGGCGCGCGCAAAAAGCAGCTTCAAGTGATCGTTCAGCTCCGTCATCGTGCCCACCGTGGAGCGCGACGTGCGGACAGGATTGGTCTGGTCGATGGCGATGGCAGGGGGGATTCCCTCGATGCGATCCACACGGGGCTTATCCATCCTGTCCAGAAACTGCCGGGTGTAGGAGGAGAAAGTCTCCACGTAGCGGCGCTGGCCTTCCGCGTAGAGTGTATCGAATGCAAGTGAGGACTTTCCTGATCCGCTCACGCCGGTGATCACGATGAGCTTTCGGAGCGGAAGCTTCAGGCTCAGGTTCCTGAGATTGTTCTGGCGCGCTCCTTCGATGAGGATGAAGTCGTGGGGATAGCGGCGGTATCCCGCGACATTCCTGACTGCCTTCTTCTTCGGCTTCTTCTGGACGGCGGGCGTGCGGGTGGCTCTCATGTGCAGGGGGGGATTATTCAGTGTCGGGCGTGTTTGGGCAAGGGGGAGGCGGAGCAGGGTCGCCGCGCAACCGCGGCCGGGTCACCCGCACCGGATTTGAGTATGATATCCCCATGGAGACCGCACATGACGGCCGCACAGGACAAGGTGCTTATCATCGAAGATGACCGGGATATTGCCGAGGTGGTGGCGATGAACCTCCGGGACCTCGGCCTGCACGCCGAGCGGGCGGAGGACGGCAAAACCGGTCTTCAGAAGGCGCTCGAGGGGGAATACGCGCTTGTGATTCTGGACCTGATGCTGCCGCGGATGGACGGCCTGACCGTGTGCGCGCGCATCCGGGAAAAGAATCTCGTGACACCCATTCTCATGCTCACCGCGAAATCCGAAGAGCTGGACCGGGTGCGGGGGCTGGAGATCGGGGCCGACGAGTACATCACCAAGCCATTCAGTGTCCGCGAGCTGGTTGCCCGAGTGAAGGCGCTGCTGCGCCGCGTGCGGACCGACAGGGACGCTGCAGCGGGCCGCGCGCAGAAGGGGAAAGTCGAATCCGGTGATCTGGTCATGGACTTCGAAAAGAGGAAGGTGACCCTGGCAGGAGCGACGGTGGATCTCACCGTGAAGGAGTTTGACCTCCTGGCCCTTTTTGCCCGCAATCCCGGCAGGACATACAGCCGCACGGACCTCCTGAATCTTGTGTGGGGCTACCAGTTCGAGGGCTACGAGCACACGGTGAACTCGCATATCAACAGGCTGCGGGCAAAAATCGAGAAAGACCCCGGCCGCCCGTTCTATCTCAAGACCGTGTGGGGAGTGGGCTACCGGTTCTCGGAGCTTGCGGAGCGCGAGGAATGAGCAGGCTTTTCGATTCGTTCTATGGGCGCCTGTCCACGATTTTTCTCCTTCTTATCCTCGCCCTCGGCGCCGGATGCGTTGCCATTGCCTTCAACTCCGCGGGACATCTCTTCAGCGACGTCGAACAGCTCCTCAACAGGGAGTATGCCCGGAGCGTGGCGAACGAGATCGGACCGCTCGTCGCGCAGGGGTTCTCCGAGGAACGCGTACGGAGCGCAATTCACTACATGATGGTGCTCAACCCGATGGTAGAGATCTACCTCCTGGACAACCACGGAAAGATCCTGGCCTTCTTTCTCAATCCCGCCGAGAAAATCGTGCGTGACTCGATCGATCTCGCTCCGGTCACGGCGTTCGTCGATACAGCCGGCGGCAGCCTCATGCAGGGCGAGGATCCGCGCAGCCCCACCCGGCTCAAGCCTTTCTCTGCCGCGGAGCTGCAGATGGGCACTTCGCGCGGTTACGTGTACATCATCCTCGGCGGGGAACGTTACGACGCCTCCGTGCGCAGAATTCGTGACAGCTACTATGTGAGGGCCGGGCTTGTCGCGTTCCTGCTGGCCGTTCTCTCCACGCTGATCGTCGGGCTTTCCCTTTTCTCCCTCCTGACCCGCAGACTGAAATCCCTGAGCGAAACCGTGCGGGGCTTCGAGCGCGGCGAGCTCGGCCGACGGGTGGATGCGCGGGGCAGGGATGAGCTGGGCGCGCTGGGCCGCAGCTTCAATGAAATGGCCGCTACAATTGAGGCGGACGTGGAGAAGCTGAGGCTCGCGGAGCGCATGCGGAGAGACCTGATCGGCAACATCTCCCACGACCTGCGAAGCCCGCTGGCCTCGATCCAGGGCTACCTGGAGACCATGGCGCTGAAGGGCCCGCAGCTTGCGCCCGAGGAACGGCGGCGGCTGCTCGATATCAGCCTGAGGAACGCCTCCAGCCTGCAGAAGCTCGTGGAGGAGCTTTTCGAGCTGGCAAAGCTTGACGCGCGGCAGGTGCGGCCTGCGCCGGAGCCGGTCCAGATCGCCGAGCTCGCGCAGGATGTGGCGCTGAAGCTCGCCCCACAGGCGGAAAAAGCAGGAGTGTCCCTGGTCGTGGACCGCGCGGCGGAGCTGCCGCTGGTGTCCTGCGACATCGCGATGATCGAGAGGGTCCTCACCAATCTTATCGAGAACGCCCTGCGATTTACTCCCCCGGCCGGGTCGGTCCACGTGGACTTTTCGCGCCATGAGGACTCGGTCCGGGTCATCGTGGCGGACACGGGCGCCGGGATCGATCCCGAGGACCTTCCCCACATCTTCGACAGGTTCTACCGGGCCGACAAGAGCCGGGACAGGTCGTCAGATCTCGCTCGGAACGCCGCGGAGCACGCCGGCCCCGGAGCGGGCCTCGGGCTGGCCATCGCGCGGCAGATCGTCGCCCTTCACGGGAGCGCGCTGGAGGTGGAGAGCAGCCCCGGCAAAGGGGCGCGGTTTTCCTTCAGTCTTTCGGTGCGCGCCATTGCCACGCCCGTGTGATTATCTTGTATACGGCCCGTGATACTTCCGTGATGCCCCATGGATATCTTGATGCTCATGCATGAAAGGAACGGTACATGACGGTCATACTGGCGTTTGCATTCCTGTCAGGGGTCATCACGATTCTCTCCCCCTGCATACTGCCTGTGCTCCCCATCGTTTTGTCCGGAAGCGTGGGAGGAGGCAAGGCGCGGCCCTTTGGCGTGCTCGCCGGCTTTGTCGTGAGCTTCACGGCCTTCACTCTCTCGCTCTCTGCAATCGTTCAGGCAATCGGAATACCCGTGGACGCGCTGCGGATAGTCGCCGTCGTACTCATCGTCCTGTTCGGCGTCGTGATGCTGGTGCCGTGGCTGCGGGACAGGTTCGAGATTCTTACCTCGAGGATTGCCAGCCGAGGCAGCCGGGGCGGGACCTCCGCCGCGGGCGGGGCAGCCGGCACAGCACAAACCCGCTGGGCCGGGTTCTGGAGCGGACTGGTTGTCGGCCTGAGCCTCGGGCTGATCTGGACTCCGTGCGTCGGGCCGATCATGGCGTCCGTGATCAGCCTGGCCCTCACGCAGCACGTGGACGGCGGGTCGGTCTCAATCACTCTTGCCTACACGCTGGGCACCTCCATCCCCATGCTCGCTATCATGCTCGGCGGCCGCGCGCTAGTAAAGAAGGTTCCCGCCCTCACGCGCAACGCGGTCAATATCCAGAAAGGTTTCGGCGTGCTCATGATCCTCGTGGGAGTGGCAATCGGTTTTGGCTGGGACCGGCAGTTTCAGGCCACCATCCTTCGGCTGTTTCCCAACTATGGCACGGGACTGACTGCGATTGAGAAGACAGCCCCCGTGCAGTCCGCACTGAAGGCGCGCGCGCCTGCCGCGGCCGCACGCACACCCAGGGCCGGGACAGACGTGTTCAGCGCACCGGAGGTAGCTCCGGAGAACGGGATCCTCGGTGACTACGGAGCCGCGCCGGCGTTCCTCACCCAGGGGAACTGGTTCAATACCGAGGGGCTTTCTCCCACGGCGGGACAGATGGCCCAGGGGGCTTCGATGCCTCTGACAATGGAAGGGCTGCGCGGCAAGGTGGTCGTGGTGGACTTCTGGACCTACAGCTGCATCAATTGCGTCCGCACGCTTCCCTATCTCCGTGCGTGGTACGACACCTACCGGGACAAGGGGCTGGTGATCGTCGGCGTGCATACTCCCGAGTTCGAGTTCGAGAAGAACCCCGCGAACGTGGCCAAGGCGGTCCGGGAGCTCGGAGTGGATTGGCCGGTCGTCCAGGACAACGACTACGCGCAATGGAACGCGTATGCCAACATGTATTGGCCCGCCCATTATTTCATAGATGCCAGGGGCAGGGTGCGGTATTTCCACTTCGGCGAGGGCGAATACGATGTTTCCGAAAAGGTCATCCAGGCCCTGCTGAAAGAGGCGGGGGCGAACGTGGGCGGCATCGTGTCCAAGCCTGCACCGCAGCTGCAGTCCCAGACCCCTGAAACCTATCTCGGGTACGACCGGGGCCAGGGCTTCATCTCAGCGGTAAATCCCGTGGCCGACAAACCAACGGACTACAAGCCCTCCCGGGCGCCGCACAACGGCGAATGGAACCTGACAGGCACGTGGACCATCTCCCCGCAGTTTGTTGTGCCGGAGGCCTCGGGAACATTGCAGCTCGGCTTCGACGCAAAGAACGTATTCCTCGTGGTGGAGCCCCAGTCGCCGGGAGGGATCATCGCGGTGTTCGTGGACGGCGTGCAGGCCGGTGATACGCCAGATCTGAAAAAGGGAACGCTTGAACCCAGGGAAAGCAGAATGTACCAGCTGGTCGGGTTGAACGCGCCCGGCCCGCATATACTGCGTCTGGATGTGAAGGGCACAATCCGTCTTTTTGCCTTCACCTTCGGATGACACGCGTGATGAGGAGGCTGCCTCTATGAAGAGGATGATCTTGTTTCTTGCGGTATTTATATCGGCCGCCGCGGCTGTAATGGCTGCTCCCATGGCCCCTGACCCGGCAAAGCCGCAGGCCGCGACATTCGCGGGCGGCCGCTTCTGGAGCATGCAATCTGCTTTCGAGAAGGTGTATGGCGTCATCACGGCCGTCTCCGGCTACACGGGCGGAACCACCCGGAATCCGAATTACGGCAGCTACGCGGCGGGCGGGCACGTGGAGGCGGTCCAGGTCACCTGGGACCCGAGCCGTGTCAGCTATGGCGAGCTGCTCGATGCATATTGGCGCCATACCGACCCGACCGACGCGCGCGGGCAATTCACGGACAGGGGTGCCCAGTACCGGCCCATCGTATTCTGGCAGGACGATTCGGAGCGAACAGCCGCGGAAGCCTCGAAGGCTGCGTTGGGCAAATCGAGGAAGTTCTCCGCTCCCATCGTGACGGAGATTCGCAAGGCGGAGCCTTTCTATGCTGCCGAGAACTCACAGCAGGAATACGCCACCCGGAATGCAGCCGCATACCAGGCGTACCTGGACAATTCAGGCCGCACGAAGCTCTTTGCCAGGGTCTGGGGCCCTGAAGCCCTCGTGGACCCTGCCGCGCCTCCTGCCGCGGCCAAGGGTGTCTGGCACAAGCCTTCGGCTGACCAGCTCATGAAAATGCTCAGCCCGATGCAGTTCGACGTGACCCAGAGGGAAGGAACGGAGCCGCCATTCCAGAACGAGTACGACCACAATGAGCGGGAAGGAATATACGTCGATATTGTTTCCGGCGAGCCACTCTTCAGCTCCACGGATAAGTTTGACTCAGGCACCGGGTGGCCGAGCTTCACCCGGCCGCTCGTGCCGGGCAACATCGTGCTGCATGAGGATCGGACCTTCGGCATGGTGCGGATCGAGGTAAAGAGCAGGTATGCAAGCTCCCACCTGGGTCATCTTTTTGACGATGGTCCAGCGCCCACAGGGAAGCGCTATTGCATGGACTCTGCTTCCCTGCGGTTCGTTCCGGTCGAGAATCTGCAGAAGGAGGGCTACGGCCAGTACCTGAAGCTGTTCCAGAAGTCCGCCGGCTAAAGGGATCTCTTGTCCCGGGTACGCGCCGTAGCCCTTCCGCGGTATTCCGCGGAGTTGAATGGTCGACAGGCCGACCAGGATCGGCCCGCTGATCTACGGCGTGAACTCGGATTTCAACAGCCCGTATATCATGGTCCCGCTGATTGTTCCGTCCTTGTTTCTCTTGTTCCGGCGCAGGTGTCCCTCCCGCACCATCCCGCAATGCTCGGCCACCCGTATGCTTCGTTCGTTGGTATCGTCGCACTCCAGCCGCACCCGGTATGCGTTCAGATGCTGGAAGACGAACCGCATGGCAGCCTGCACCGCCTCCGTGACGTATCCGTGTCCCTGGTGCGCCTTGTCCACGAAGTACCCGATCTGGAACTCCGGCAGATCCCAGGAGACGAGCCCGACGTGCACCTGGGCCACGAATTCGTCATTCGTCCGTTCAAAGGCGCCCAGAAAGAAGTTCCTGCCCTCCGCCCACTGCAGGGCAAAACTCCGCACAACCTCTTCCGCTTCCCGTTCGTTCGTGATTGCCATCACGGGATTCTCGGATTCATAGCGTGAGAGATGCGTGCGGTTCTCAAGGCTCATACTGTAGTACCACCGGCCGTCGCCTTCGGCGTAACAGCGAAGGTACAGGCGTTCGGTTTCCATCCGTAAAGGAATATCGCGGGGTACCGGGTGCATCAGGCTTCCTGATGTGACTTCCATGGGCCCACCAGGAGAAGCAGGCATCCGACGAGCACTGAGAGGTCCGCGAGGTTGAACACACCCGTTCGTACAGGCCCGATCCCCATGATGATGAAGTCGCTGACTCTCCCGTCGCGGAACAGCCTGTCGATGAGGTTGCCGAGGCCGCCGCCGGCGATGAAGGAAAACCCCATGATGAATCTCCAGCCGGTTTCCTTGTTCCGCGCAAGGGAAAAGATGATCCAGAAAAGAATGAGAAGGGGAAAAGCGACGAATGTCACTGTCCGTGCCGGCCGCGGCAGCCGTGCACCCAGGCTCAGGAATCCGCCCTCGTTCTCCACGTAGTGCAGAACGAGGACGCCGTCCACAACGGATATCGCGCCCCTGTCCATGAGCCCCGTCCGTGCGAACTGCTTTGTTGCCTGGTCGCAGCCGACGCTCATGAGCACGATGAGAAGCATCAGGAGCGCTTTCAAGAGCCGTGTGCGTGTAAGGATCACCCCGAGAGTTTGACATGAGCCCGGGGCCGGTGCAATACTGCGCCGTGATATGCAGTCAAAGCCGATAATCCTGGCGTTATGCGCCATGCTCCTCTGGAGCATGCTTGCCTTCCTGAGCGTGCAGTTGTCCCGGATGCCGCCGTTCCTCCTGATCGGATGTGCCCTGATCATCGGCGCGCTGTGCGGTGTGGGCCGCATCACCCAATGGCGAGTGCCGCTAAAAGTACTCCTCCTCGGTGTGTACGGTCTCTTTGGATACCACTTCTGTCTCTTCATGGCCTTGAGGCTCGCGCCGCCCGTGGAGGCGAATCTCATCAACTACCTGTGGCCGCTTCTCATCGTGATTCTCTCACCGCTCTTTCTGGCCGGCTATTCTTTGAAAGCGCGTCACATTGTTGCTGCGATTCTAGGACTGGCGGGGGCAGCCCTCATCGTCACAGGAGGCAGGCTGAGCTTTGACTCCCGATATATGCCGGGCTATCTCCTTGCGGCGCTGGCAGCCTTCATCTGGTCGAGCTATTCGCTCATGACCAAGAGGATCAAGTCGTTCCCGAATGCCGCCATCGGTCTGTTCTGCCTCTGCTCCGGCCTGCTTTCACTCCTCATGCATTTCCTGCTCGAACAGGGATATGTCTTCGCCGTAAGGGACTTCCCTCTGCTGATTTTGCTCGGCCTCGGACCCATGGGCGCGGCTTTTTTTCTCTGGAACGCCGCCCTGCGGGACGGTGATCCGCGGGTCATTGGTTCCATCGCCTACCTGACACCCATGCTTTCCACTCTCGTCCTGATCGTGAGCGGCAGCGGAGTCTTTACGCTCCAGTCCGGGGCTGCGATTGTGCTCATCATGGGTGGCTCGGTTGTCGGTTCACTTGTTCAGAAAGAAAAAGAAAGGAAAACGGCATGAATGAGTTTCAAACGGTCCTGGAAGGCGGCGGCGTCATAGTCCTGGACGGGGCAATGGGGACCGAGCTCGTGCGCCGGGGTGTCGAATCGGTTGCCGCCGCCAATCTGTCATACCCGGAGACGGTATTCGCGATCCACGAAGAGTATTTCAAGGCCGGCAGTAATGCCGTAATCACGAATACCTTGACAATGAACCGCATCTTTGTCGAGTCACACGGTATGGATATCGATGTAAAAGCCGTCAATGTGGCCGGCGCAGCAATTGCGCGCTCGTGCGCAAAGGGCAAAGGCTTTGTGCTCGGCAACCTTAGCTCAACAGGCCAGTTGCTCGAGCCGTACGGCACGTACGCGGAAGCCGACTTTTTGAAAGCGTTCAAAGAGCAGGCTGCGTACCTGCGGGACGGCGGAGTGGACGGGTTCATCATAGAGACGATATTCGACCTGCGTGAGGCTCTCTGTGCGCTCCGGGGCTGCAAGGAGGTGTCGTCCCTGCCGGTTATTGTTTCGATGTCATTCAGCACCGAACAGAACGGGGGCAGGACGATGATGGGGAACTCCGCCGTCGATTGCGCATCCTGCCTGACCGAAGAAGGCGCGGATGCGCTTGGCTCCAATTGCGGGGATGTCGATCCGGTTCAAATGGCGGAAATCGTCCGCACCCTGTCACAGACGACAAAGCTGCCGATTGTCGCTGAAGCGAACGCGGGCAAACCCAGGCTGATCAAAGGGAAGACGGAATTCGACATGGACCCCGCCACGTTCGCGATGGGAATGTCCGCATGCAGACTGGCAGGGGCCCGGATTCTGGGCGGATGTTGTGGAACGACCCCCGAACACATTCGCGCGCTTGTACGCGCAATTGCAGCAGGGGGAAAGACCAGGATATGAGGGATCAAATGAAAGGCAAAAGTGAAGCTGCAGTCGACGTCTTCCGGTCGGGGTTCAATTGCGCGCAGGCCGTATTTTCCGCTCATGCGGCGGTTCTTGGTGTTTCGGAAAGCGATGCCCTGAGGATTGCATGTGGATTTGGCGGCGGGATGGGTCGTCTGCAGGAGACGTGCGGCGCCGTCACGGGAGCATTCATGCTGATCGGTTGCAGATACGGCATGACCGCGAAAGATGACGGGGCGGCAAGAGAAAAGACCTACGCACGCGTACGACAGTTCGCCGATCGATTCATCCAAAAGAACACGAGCATCTCGTGCAGGACACTGCTGGGGTGCGACCTGCAGAGTGATGAAGGCAGGAAGTACTTCAAGGACCACGACCTGTATGAAACCGTCTGCGTGAAATGCGTGCGGGACGCCGCTTCCATTGTGGACCAGATGCTCCTCGAAGAAAGCAAATAGCCGGAGGGGTTCCGCCGGAGCTCAGCTTCCTATGCGCGGGCGATTCGGATGATGGCCTCGAGGCTTCTTTCCACATCTGGTGCAGTTGTGGCCCAGCTGGAGACGCTAATCCGCATTGCGGTCGTGCCCTGCCAGACAGTGCCTCCGCACCAGCACGTTCCGTCTGCCTGAATGCCGGCAATGACCTTGCCGGTCTTCTCTGCGCTTCCGAATGAGACGAGGACCTGGTTGAGGTCCACGTCGTTCAGCACCTCAAAGCCCGCGGCCCGCAGGCCTTCCGCAAAACGCGCGGCGTGCCGACAGGTCCGTTCCACGAGCTCCGCCACCCCATTCCTTCCAAGGGATTTCAGGGCGGCCCACACCTCCACTCCTCGTGCCCGCCGGGAGAGCTCGGGCGTGTAGTCCGACGGATTGCGCTGCGTGCCTGCCGGCGGCAGGTAGTCTGCCGTGATGGCCATGGCCGCCCGCAGCGCCTCGGGATCCCGCACGAAGGCAAGCCCGCAGTCGTAGGGCACGTTCAGCCACTTGTGGGCGTCAGTGGCCCATGAATCCGCCTCCGCAATTCCCTCGGCAAGATGCCTCCGGCCAGGGGCCGCGGCCGCCCACAGTCCAAAGGCGCCGTCCACGTGAACCCATGCGCCGGCCGCGTGGGCCTTCCCGATTATCTCCCGGATCGGGTCGAATGCGCCCGTATTCACATTGCCGGCCTGTGCGCAGACGACTGTCGGCCCGGACAGGCGGGGCAGCTTTTCAGCGCGCATCCTCCCCTGGCCGTCCACCGGCACGCGCACCACGCGCTTCCTTCCGAGCCCGAGGAGCCCGAGGGCCTTGAACAGGGTCGAGTGTGCCTCCTCACCGACCACGACCGTAAGGGGAGGGGCGCCGAAAAGACCCTCTGCTTCCACGTTCCAGCCGGCCCGCTGGAGCTGGGTATGCCGGGCTGCCGCAAGGGCCGTGAAGTTCGCCATCGTGGCACCGGTCACGAAGCCTGCACCGCATCCCTGCGGCAGTCCAAGAAGCTCGATCAGCCACCTCAGGGCAGCCCGCTCCAGGACGGCTGCGCCCGGGGTCACGCTGGAGAACGCGGCGTTCTGATCCCATGCCGCGGCCAGCCAGTTCGCAGCCACCGTCACCGGGAGCGAGCCTCCGACGACGAAGCCGAAGAACCGGGGTCCTGCCATGGCCATGGTGGCGGGCGAGCACACTTCATCGAGGATTCTCAGGACCGCATCCGGCGGGACCTGCTCATCCGTCAGCGGTTCCTCCAGCGCAGACAGCGGCGCTTCATCCGCAGACATCGGCGATACCTGCCGGGTTTCAAGACCTTCCAGGTACGCGGTTGCCCTGCGTGCGGCTTCTTCCAGGAGCGCCGCGCGCGTATGCCGCAGCAGATCAGGGGCGGGGCCGGCCGTCTCGTTCATCGCGATTCCTCGTGTGCCTTCATCGCTTTCATCAATGTCTTTGCAGCCTTCCGCACGACCCCGCTTGTGCTGTCTGCAAACCGTTCGCAGACAGGGCCCAGCTCGCCGCGAAGTCCGGGGTAGACAGCCACGGCCTTGGCCAGGCCGGCCAGAGCGTGCCCGGCCTGCTTTCCGTTGTAGACGGTGAGCGCATCCATCAGAAGCGGGTAGGCGGCCCGGGCCGCCTGCATGTGTGTCCCTGCATAGTTGCCCACCGCGTCCACGGCGTAGTCGCGCGCAATGACGCTTCCGTCCAGGCGGATGATCTCATCCAGCCGCGGCAGAAGGGAGGCGATGACCCGGGGGTCCCGGGTGGCCACCAGGGCCAGCGCATGCATCGCCTCCCACCGCACCCGGGTGGTCGCATGGCTCACAAGGGGAGCGAGATCCTTTGCATAACGCGCGACCAAGTCGGGCCTTTCCCCGGCTACCTCGGTGAGCACCTCGGCGCAGTCACCGACCAGAACGGCGTCCTGCTCCATGAGACCCTGGGCAATTTCATCCAGAAGCGCCGGCTCCTTCAGGCATCGTGCCGCCGCCTTGAGATTCGACTTTGCCGTCCGGTCGTGGACCCGTGATGAGAGCTGCCCGAGGATGTTCGCTGCAGATGGCCTCACCGCCGGCTCTTCAGAGACTTTCAATGCCAGAAAGTCGGAAAAACAAGGCGCACCACGGTATCCAGGGCCACGCCCAGGACGAACAGGTTGCCGAACTTCCTGTTGTGAGCGAATGAAACGGTGGAGAACCACAGAGGCCAGAGGGGGTAGCCGGGAGGGGCTGCCGCCGGCCGGGGCCGTGACAGTCGCTTGATGGCAGTCCAGGCTTCCTGTGATGCCACGAATACGATCACAAGGATGGGGGTCAGGAAGCGCGGGACCACGATCATGTAGAGGGTGATGGCATAGGCGAAAATGATGGCAGCCATGTTCAAATAGCGCGCCGCGGTTTCTCCGATCCGAACGGGGAGGGTGCCCACGCCTTTCTGCCGGTCTTCCGCCGACTTGTCGATATGTTTGCCGACGTTGATGCTGGCCGTGCTCAGACCGAAGGGAATACCGGCAAGCACCACGTTCCAGTTCCATTCCCGCACCAGGACGAGGTACACGCCTGCGATCATGATGGGTCCCCAGATGAGGAATATAGTCAGCTCACCCAGTGCGATGTACTTCAGGGGGTAGGTGTAGAGGAGGAGCATGACCACGCCGTAGGCGAACAGGCCGATCACGATCGGGTCGAAACCAGTGAAGAGGAGTGCGTAGAAGCCGGCAAGCAGCGCCAGGATCCCGCTCACCACGAACCAGCGCATCTGCTGGGGCTTGGTCCAGAAGCCCTGCACGAGGGGATGCACCCCGTACTGGATGCGGTAGTAGTTGTCCGTGTCGATTCCGCGGCTGAAATCGGTGTAGTCGTTGAGCAGGTTGTTCGCCCCGTGGGCGAGGAAAAGGCCCAGGGTGACGATCAGCCATGTCAGCCACGGGAAGCGGCCGGCCTGCACGGCGAACAGGCCCCCGATGACGCAGGAATAGATCGTCACGGTGGCGACCCCGGACCGGGTGGCGATCAACCATTTCGAAACAATGTCCAGGCGGTCCCATTCCTTCTTGTCGTCCATGCGAACGAGTGACCACGATGCCCTTCGCCACATTGCGAGATTGATGGCCATAGCCCTTCCTCCCTTCGCGTACGTCACCTCGAATATAAAACCGGGAACACGGAAAGTGGAGGACGTTTATACGAGTGCCTTTTCGACCTGCGCAAGGTGGTGACCGCGGTGGAGCCCCCGGTTCAGGCGGACCGGTGTTCCCTCGCGTTCCACCTTTGCCAGGAAATCAGGAGACAGCGCGCTTATCTCCCGGTCTATTGCCGCCGCCGTTTCGACGGCCATCTTCGCAATCACGGCGGCGGGCACCGCATTGCAGAGCGGCCGCATCGACTCGTTGAACAGGTCGGTGTCGATCAGGGAGGGCCCGATGCCTTCCTTTTTCCACTTGGCAAGCAGGACGAGCGCCCGATTGTCCCAGAACGTGAGATGGGCCAGCAGGCCGCCGACGGTCCAGCCGGGCCCGCCTGCCGCCCGAGCATAGTCCGAAGGGGAGAGCCGCGCGATCACTTTTTCAAGATGGGCGCGCTCGGCCGAGTTCAGCTGAGTGTACTGATTGGACATTCCCATGTCTCCTACGACGTGACGCTTTTCAACAGGGCCATCATGTTTTCAACGGACACCGTGGCCTGGATGTTGTGAATGTTGTTGAACACAAATCCCCCGCCCTTTGAGAATATCCCGATGTTGCGCCTGGCCTCTGCGCTCACCTGTTCCGCGGAGCCGAATGCCAGCGTGTGCTGTGCATCTACTGCCCCGCCCCAGAACACGAACGTGTCTCCGTAAGTGCCTTTGAGCATCTCGGGAGACATTCCCGCCGCGGAGATCTGCACCGGGTTGAGGATGTCGATGCCGGCTTCTGCAAAATCATCGAGGTAGGCCACCACCGAGCCGCACGTATGATAGAAGGTTTTCCAACGGGTGTTCTTGTGCACCCAGTCGTTCATGGCCTTGTGCAGCGGCTTGAAAAGCTCGCGGTAGGAATCCGGGGAAATGAACGGGCCGTTCTGGGAGCCGAAATCAGTGCCGCTCATCACTACGACATCGATCCTGTCTCCCACCGCCTGCCGATACATGGCCAGGTTCTTCATCTGCAGCTCGTACTGGTGGTGAAAGATCGCCTTGATATAATCCTTGCGGGTGAGGGTGGAGACGTACCATTCCTCGGGGTCGCGGATCCCCTTGGGATGCAGGACGGCCGGGCCGGGCACGTTGGCGATGTCTCCGAACCCCGCGCCCCAGAAATTGCCCACGATCCCGTACTCCGAGCCCTCGTACCACGACCGGGTTGTGTCCTCGATGAAGCGCAGCTCCTCCTCCGTGTATAACGAATAGGTCTGCGCAACCCATTCTTCGGGATCGAGTTTTGCCTCGTCGATCGGCTCCTGTCGGACGATGACGTCGAAATAGTACCCGTCTTTCGGCAGTCTTCCCGAAGGGGGAACTGATCGGTCTCCCTTGGGGTACTGGACGATGTCTCCATTGGCCAGCACGTCGTATTCGAGGTGACCGGAGATTTCCACTTCAGTGCCGTCGAACATCCGGAAAGGCTTCCAGTTTTCGTTTTTGTACCCGAACATCGTCGTGGGAAGCTGAATGCCCACCGTGTCGATGCCGAGAGCCGCTTTTACCGACTCCTCCACCTCGGCAAGCATCTGGAAGGGATCGTACACGCGTATGACGCCGCCCTTGATTCCCAGGGCTTTCTTCAGCTTTGCGTACGCACTGGCCTGGATGCCGGTGACCAGGGTGCTGCCCAGGTCCAGCGGCGGCCTGTCCGGCTGCTCGTGATGAATTGCCTTGCGGAGGCGCTCTCGTGACGTCATGTTTTTCTCCGCTGCGATGATAGAGCAGGTCAGTAGCCTCGACAACCCCCAGGCCCTGCGGGAGACGGTGCGGACGGGTCCGGTATATAGTGGGTCCGGAGGAACGGGGTCAGTGAGGCGGGTTTTCTCTGCAGCGTGCGCCGCGATCATGCTCTGCGCCGAAGGGATCGGTGCGGGCCCCGTCACCCTCTCCTATGCCGGGTGGAATGCGGCACCTGCAAAGGGCGCACCCGCCCTGGACACCCTGGAGCTGCGCATGATCGCGGCGTGGAACGAGGCGCACCCTGAAGCCCAGGTCACCTCGGTTCAGCAGCTCGATCCTGTCACCTGGGAGGAGAGACTGGCGGCGGCCGCCCGGTCCGGCACTCTCCCCGATGTTTTCGCTGTCCGCAGCCTTCCCCGCGCGATAACAGGAGGCTGGCTGGCCGACATCACCGATCTCGTCTTTGCAGATCCTGATTGGAGATATGTTCCGATTCCCGTTGGCAATGCGGTTTTCCACGATCATGCAGTGATCGCTCTGCCTTTCACACAGCAGCTCCTGGGCTATTTTGTGAACATCGACCTGGTGGCCGGCGAGAGATACCCGGTCCCTGACTCACGCTGGACAGTGGCCCAGTTCGAGGCGCTGGTAGGATCCCTTGCCAGGCCCCGGAAGCGCGTGCTCGGCCTCAGCGAGGAAGTGCAGATTCCCGAATGGTACCCGGCAGCGGCGAGCTCCCGCCTGCGGTGGTTTGCCTGGGACGGCCGCAGATACAACCTGGACAGTGCGGAGTTCATCGCGGGCGTCCAGATGGCGCGGCGGTTCTTTGCCAGCGGCTGGGTTTTCGATGCCTTGAAGGAAGAGCAGAAGAAGAATCTCGATTCGAGCTGGCCGGGAGAAGCGTGGGAGAAGGGATCGGTGGCCCTTCACTGGGGCGGCACATGGTCGCTGTCTTCGTGTGCGAGGCTCGGGTTTGCCTGGGAGTTCATCGGGGTTCCGGGAGGACGTACGCCGATCGTCAATGACTGGCTGGGAATCTCCCGGTCATCGACCCACCCCGCCGCCGCATACCAGTTTGCCCGCTGGATGTCGTTCTCCGTGGACGGCAGCGTTGCGCGGCTGCGGATCGCGGGGGAAGAAGGGCTGCCGGTGAAGAGTCTTCCATTGACTACTGATCCGCGGGTGCTGCGCGCGTACTTTCAGAGCTGGGGAACGCCCGGCATCAGGAGGCTCTACACGTCACTGGACGCGGGGATCATGGAAGGGCTCAACGTGGTGCCGGGGTACCAGATGTCGCGCTGGAATGCCGGTATCTCTGCGGACAGGAAGGCCGGAGACGTGATCTGGAACAGCATCCGCGGCGCCCTGAAGATTACCGAGTGGGCGCCCCGCCTCAATGAGGCGGCAAATCAGGAGCTTCGGAAAGCGGCCGCGGCCGGATCAGAACTGCTCGACAACGTCCGACCTTGAGCCCTCATGCGAACGCCGGGCGGTTTCAGGCGATGTACTGGGGGCTGGACAGTTTCCCGTGCGCGATCTTCAGCTTCCTGTCGATGTCGATTCCGTGAGGACAGAGCGCGGAAAGGGCGCTGTAGTCCTTTGAGGGGTCCACCTTCGAGGGGAGTGCCTGGTACTCCGTGCGGGCCAGCTCCGCCTGCTGAAACCAGTGGCGCAGCCTCTCCCGCAGCGCGTACCGCGCGGCATCCGTCACACGCATGTCATCCATCTGCCGATCGAAAAGCCCCTCCAGGAGAAAGACCTTCTGCGGATCGAAATCGGCGGTGCGGCACTTGTCGCACAGTCTGCAGACGTAGTCGCCGAGCTCGGGTGCCGACCTGTAGAGCTCCTCCTTCTCCGCATCCGTCATCGGGGTGAAACGGGAAACGATATCCAGATCAGTCGCGAGCATCTCCGCAGAGTTGATTCCCGCCACCACCGTGGCCACCGGCAGACCGAGGGTGTACCGCAGCGCGACGGCCGGCGAGCGGTAGAGGTATCCATCGCCCATGGCTTTCATGGCAATGACGCCCACGCCGCGCTCCACGCACAGGGGCAGAAGCTCTGCCTCTATTCCGGGGTAGTTGAACCGGTCGAGATAGTTGAATCCGGTCATGAGAACGTCGAACGTGTGGCGGCGGATGGCTTCTTTCATGGCGTCCGGTCTGCCATGGCCGCTGATTGCGACGAAACGGATCTTGCCCGCCGTGCGCGCCTCCACTGCTCCTTCCATGGAACCCCCGGGGCCCAGGATGGCGTCCACGTCCGCCACTGTCTGCACGGCATGCATGAACATGACATCCACGTGATCGGTCTTCAGGCTGCGCAGGCTCGTGTCGAGCTGGGCAAGAAATCCCGCGCGCGTGCGTTCCATGGACTTGGTTGCCAGGACATACTCGGCGCGGCGATGGGCCACGCCCCGACCGATTTTCGTCTCCGAGATCCCGTCACCGTAGCTCGCGGCAGTCTCGATATAACTGCCGCCCTGGTCCAGGTAGGCGCCCAGCAGGCGCGCCGCCTCCGCGGAGGTGATCTCCACGAGGTGAAACCCGCCGAAACCCAGGACGGAAACCTCCAGGCCAGTCCTTCCAAGCTTGCGCTTCTGCATGTCATCCTCCCTGTACCGCAGCTTCAGGCAGCTGCTCGTCGCTTTCCAGTCCCTGCTGTTTCCACAGAGTATAGTAGAGGCCCTGCGTGCGAAGAAGCTCCAGATGGGAGCCCTGCTCGACGACCCTGCCCTTTCTGAGTACCACGATCCTGTCCGCGCTGGCCACCGTGGAAAGCCTGTGGGCAATGAGGAGCGTGACGAAGCTCGGCCTCGTGGCGATGATCCCGTCTATGGTCCGGGTGATTTCCTTTTCCGTCTCCGTGTCCAGGGAGCTGGTTGCCTCGTCGAAGATCAGCAGGTGGGGCTTGCGGAGCAGCGCACGCGCGATTGCCAGGCGCTGTCTTTCTCCACCGGAGAGCTTCAGCCCCCCTTCCCCGATGCGGGTGTCAAGGCCGTCGCGGCTGCGTTCAAGGAGTCCCCTCAGCTGAGCCGCCTCAAGACTCGCCATGCACTCTTCGTCCGTGGCCTCCTGGTGGACGAACCGCAGGTTGTCCCGGATGGTCCCGGCAAAGAGCTCGATGGCCTGAGGAACGAATCCCACGTGGGTGCGAAGGAGGTCATAGTTCACCTCGCGGGAATCCACGCCGTTGAAGAGAATCCTTCCTGCGTTCGGCTGGTACAGGCCGAGGAGAAGCTTGATGAGAGTGCTCTTTCCCGCGCCCGAGGGGCCGACAAAGGCGACGCTCTCCCCTGAGTGTGCCGCAAAGGATACGTCTGAAAGGGCGTAGTCGCGCGCACCGGGGTGACGGTAGGTCACGCCCGAGAATTCGAGGGACTCCACGCCGTCTGGGACCGCGCCTCCGGGATTGGAAGGGGCGGGCTCCTGTGCGAGGATGCGCGCCACATTCTCGAGGCTCGCGCGCGTCTCCTGGTACTTGGTGATCACGCTCCCGATCTCCCCCAGGGGAGAGAATATTGCAAAAGAGTAGAACAGCAGGCTGAAGAACTCCCCGAGCGTAATGAGCTTCATGTAGATCAGGATGAGCATCTGGAGCAGGAACAGGGCCCGGAAGAAGTTGATCGCCGTCCCCTGGAAAAACATCAGCACGCGCACCGTCTTCACCTTGGCCAGCTCGAGATCGAGGATCTTCTGGTTGGTCGCGTTCAGCCTGTCGATTTCCTGGGTTTCCAGGCCCAGGCTCTTGATGAGCTCGATGTTGCGGAGGCTCTCCGTGGTGGATCCTGCAAGGGCGTTCGTCTCTCCGAATATCCTGCTCTGCACCTGCTTGATCCTGCGCCCCAGAGTGGATACCAGAACGGTCAGAATGGGTGCCAGGATGAGGAGGGCCACGCCGATGCTCCAATGTACGAAGAACGAGTACCCCAGCACGAGCAGCAGGGTCAGTGAGGAGATGAAGACGCTGTTGATGGACTGCCCGATCATATCCTTGCTGTCCGTACGGGCTTTCTGCAGCTGCTGCAGCACGGCGCCGCTCTGCTGGTCCTCGAAGGCCCGGTAGGGCAGCCGCAGGGAGTGCGCGATGCCATCCGCGTACATTGTGGCGCCGACGGACTGTGAAACGACGTTCACGTAGTAGTCCTGGAAGTTTTTGGCAATCCTGCTGATCATGGCCACGGCGACGAAGGCCAGGATCAGGAGCCCTACGCCGCGGATGAACTCCGCCCGGGGGATAGTGGCGATATTCGACGCGTACTTGTCCACTATGATGCGGAAGATCTGCGGGTCGAGCAGGGAGAACACCTGGTTGATGACCGCGAGGACGATGGCAAGGACGATCATCCCTTTGTGCGGCCTGAGATACGACATGAGAAGCTGCATACGCAAAGATACCGCTGGCGGCTGCGGGGGGACAGAGCGGCCGGCCTTGGACGGCCAAGCCGGCCCCGGCCGGACGGCCAGGTGACGACGGCGGGGTGGAGCGGCTCGGTCTATCGGGCGATTGCCACTTTCTCCCCGTCGTTCAGGAAGCTCTGGCCCTCGGTGACCACGAGCGTCCCCTGCTCGATCCCGCTTGCAATCTCGGTGACCGACTCGTCGCTGATCCCGGTGCGCACCGCGGTTTTCTTCACCACGTTTTCCCCGTCCCCCGGCACGACCGCGTACACGTAGTCGACCCCGGTTTCCGTCAACACGGCGCTGTTCGGCACCACGACCACGTTCTTCCGGTTTTCCACGAGGAAGCTCACCCGGGCAAACATGCCGGGCCTGAAGGCCGAGCCCGGATTTGCGATCTTCAGTTTCACCAGATAGCCCTGGGTGCGGGGGTCAGCCGCCGGGCTGATTGTATCCACGATGCCCTGGATGCTTTGGCCGCCCGCCGCATCCACGGTGATCGGTACGGCCTGGCCCCCGTGGATTTTCTCCACCATGCTTTCCTCGACGCTCGTCTCGGCTGTCACACTGCTCACGTCGATGACCACGAAAGCGGGCGCCCCGCCTGCCACAAGCTCGCCGGGGTCGATATTCCGCGCGGCGACCAGTCCCGTGATGGGGGAGGTCACGACGGTGTTTCGAAGCTGGGACTCGGCAAGCTCCGCCGTGGCTTGTGCCTGGTCAACCTGGGTGGAGGCAAGACCGGTGGACTGGGGTCCGCCCTTGTCCTGGATGAGGCTGAGGTTCTGCGTGGCCGTGTCCAGGGCGATTCCCGCGCTGTCCAGCTTTGCCTTCATGCTGTCAAGCTGCTGCCGTGAGACAGCGCCGTCGGCGAACAGCTTCTGCGTTCTCTCGTAGATGTCCCTGGTGTCGTCGTACTGCACCTGCGCCTGTTTCATCGCCGCCTGCGCCTGGATGACCTGGGAGGAGAGAGAGGAGTCGCTCGTGCGGGTAAGGTTCGCCTTCGCGCTTTCCACCGCTGCCCGCGCCTGCCGCAGCTGGGTCTCATTGTCGCTGGACTCGAGCGTGAAAAGAACGTCCCCCCGGTGCACCCGCTGGCTCACATCCGCCCGTACAGAGGCCACCCGACCGGCGATCTTCGGGGACACGACGATCTCCTGGCGGGGGCGGATGCGGGCGGGATATTCCAGGGAAATGGCGATGGTGGAGCGTATGGCAGCAGCCACAGTGACGTTTTTCACCGGCTGCGGCGCAGCCTGCCGGGACGGGCCGCAGCCTGCCGCTGCAATGGCTGAAAGTGCGGCGAGCGCGGCCAGGGCGCGCCGCGCTCGCGAGCGCGCCTTGCCCAAGGATGGTGATGGTGACGTCATTTCAGCTTCCCTTTCAGGTCATCGATCAGAGTGTACACGACGGGTAGAAAGACCGGCGTCAGCAGGGTCGATGTGATCAGGCCCCCGATCAGCACCACTGCCATACCGGATCGGATCTCGCTCGACGCGCCGATGGACAGCGCCAGTGGCATCATGCCGACGATCATTGTCACCGACGTCATGAAGATAGGGCGCAGCCGCGTCATACCGGCTTCCACCAGCGCCTCCCGCAGCGGCACGCCGCGTTTCATCAGCGTGTTGGTGTAGTCGATCAGGAGCGTGCCGTTCTTGGAAATGAGCCCGTCCAGCATGATGAGGCCGATGAAGGTGATGATGTTGATTGCCTTGCCCGTCAGGGCAAGGGCCGCAAAGGCGCCGATCACGCCGCAGGGGATGGAGAGCATGCGGATAAGCGGCGTGAGGAAAGATTCGTAGAGCACGACGAGCACCATGTACACCAGAAGGATCGACGCCACCAGCGCCCACGCCAGGGATCCGAATGCACTGGCCATGTTCTGCGTGTCCCCGCCGTAGGTGATCTCGTAGCCGAACGGCATGGGCAGCGCCTTCAATTTGCCTTTGACATCGGCGGTGATGGCTCCCAGCGGCCGGCCCTGCATGTTCGCCGATATTGTTGCCACATTCTGCCTGTCGCGCCGGAGAATCTCCTGGGGACTTTCCGTCCGGAGGAACGTGGCCACCTGGGACAGGGAGATCTGCTGGCCCTGCGGGTTGGTCACCTTGATGGTGCCGAGGGCGTAGGAAGTCTTCATCTGGTCTTCGCGATACCGGACCATCATGTCGAACTCGTCTCCCGCGTGCCGGTAGACACCCACGCTGGTCCCGGCAAGGGCAGTACGGAGCACAGTGGCCAGGTCCCGGGTCGTGAGGCCATACGAAGCGGCGGCGAGCCGGTCTATGCGCACGCTCACCTCGGTCTGCGCGGCGCGCATGGTGTTGTCCACGTCCGCCGCACCGGGCACTGAATGCACCAGATCCTCGACCTGCGCGGAGACCTGGCGCAGCACGTCCCGGTCGGGGCCGCTGACGTTCACGATGAGGGGCTTGGCTCCTTCGATCGACGTGCGCGCAATGATGCCGGGCTCCGTGACAGAGAAGGCCGCTCCGGTGAGCTGTCTCCCCCAATCGCGCAGCTCGCGCGCAATGGCGGACTGGCTCTTGCGGCGCTGGCTCTTGTCCTTCAATCGCACGATGATTTCCGCGGTGGACGCCGTTGTGTCGCTGCCGATGCTTGCGAAGCTGTCCTGCACCTCGGGAAGCGTCAGGATGTGCTCCTCCGCGAGCTTTGTCTTGGCGTCTGTCTGCTGAAAGCCGGCCCCTGGGCCCAGGTCGATGTCCACGATGAGCCTGCCCTGGTCGAACGTCGGCAGGAACTCCGTCTCGATGGCCTTCAGCGGGATGAGCGCGAGGCTTGCGGCAACCAGCACCGCAATGGCGGCAATCACCACGCCGCGGTTGCCCAGGGACCACTCGAGAGTCCTGCGATAGGAACCTTTGATCACGCTTTCGAAAAGGCGCCCGATCACTCCGGGCGCGGTACCCGGCGCATTCCCGTACTCGGCCCCGGGCGCGGTACCCGGCGCATTCCCGTACTCGGCCCCGGGCGCGGTACCCCGCGCATTGCCGTGAGCGGGCTCGGAAGGTGCCGCTGCCTTCCTGTGCGCTCCGCGCTTTCCGCCGTTCTTTCCAAGCATCCGTGACGCCATCATCGGCGTAATAGTGAAGGACACGAGCAGGGAGAGAAGGGTTGCAAACACCACGGTGAGCCCGAATTGTTTGAAGAACTGGCCGACAATGTCGGTCAGGAATGCAATGGGAGCGAACACCACCACGTCGCACAGAGTGATCGCCACGGCGGCAAGCCCGATCTCCATCCTCCCGCGCACGGCGGCTGTGTGTGCGTCTTCGCCGAGCAGGATGTGCCTGTCCACGTTCTCCAGTATGACGATGGAGTCGTCCACCAGGATGCCGATGCACAGGCCGAGCGCCATCAGGGAAATGATGTTCAGCGTGAAGTGGAAAAGCCACATTGCGAAAAAAGTGCCCACCAGGGAGATGGGGATGGCAACAAGGACGATCAGCGAGGAGCGCCAGCGCCGCAGGAACAGGAAAAGCACCAGCGCAGTGGTGATGATGCTTTCCACGAGGTTCAACCGCGTCTCATCCAGAGACGCGTTGATGAACTTCGTTGCGTCGTGCGCCACCGTGAGCGAGGTGCCGGGAAGGAGCGTGGACTGCAGCGCGGCCAGCTCCATTTTGACCCGGCGTGCCGTGTCCACCACGTTCGCGTCGCTTTGCTTGCGCACCATGAGCCCGATGGAGGTTTGAGTGTTCAGCCGGACGGCTTTTGTCGGCGCGGGATAGTCCAGTGTGACATTCGCGATCTCGGAAAGACGCACGCGTGCGCCGGTGATCGTCGGCACCCGCAGGTCCTTCACGTCCTGCACGTCCTTGAACTCGCCGACCAGCCGCACGGTGACATTGCGCGTGTGCTGCTCGAGCTGGCCCGCGGGAAGGTTCAGGTTCTCCGCCTGGAGAACACCGAGGAGCGTCGTGGCGCTGATGCCGTAGTAGTCCATTGCCGCCTTGTCCACGGTGACCAGGAGCTGCTTCTTGAGGCCCCCCGCAATGCTCACATTGCCCACGCCGGGCAGGCTTTCGATGCGGCGCATGATCCTGTCCGCCTCGTTGTACAGCTCCTCGGGGGAGGCGGTCCCCGAAACCGAAATGATGAGAATGGGCTGGCTGTTCAAGTCGTACTTGGACATCACGGGCTTTGTGGCGTCCTTGGGAAGCTTGTCTGCGATGCCGGCCAGTGCGCTCTGCACATCGATGACCGCCGCGTTCATGTCGGTGGACAGCGTGAACATCAGGAGCGTATAGCCGAAGCCGGTACCGGAGACCGAGCGGATCGTGTCGATGCCGTTCACGCCGGACACTGCATCCTCGATGGGCTTGATCACGTCCTTGTCCACTTCCTCCGCACCGGCGCCGATGTAGGTGGAGTGGATGGTGATGACCGGCGTGTTCACCTCGGGGAAAAGGTCTGCGCCCAGATTCACGTACCCGACGATGCCGAGTCCCAGAACGAGGGCCATTCCCATGATGATCGCCGTCGGTCGACGGACGGCCAGCTCGGTGATATTCATGCGTCCCTCAGATCCGTTCCCCGATGAGACGGGTGATGTCGGCCAGCGCCTCCTCCCGTGAGAAGCGGGCAAAGAGCAGGTCAAGCTCCGCCGAGCCTGCCTGGATGTCGGCGCCTTGCTCCTCGTCCCTGCTGGCCATGCCGTTTTCAAGTGACGCCCTGGCGTTGCGCAGGCGCTCCTCCGCATAGTCGGCCCTGGCCTGCTTCTCTCTGACGTCGCTGTCTGCTCTGACGGCGGCATCGACCGACTTGCGCACGTCCAGGCCCACGCGTTTCTCCTCCAGGCTGAGCCCCATCCCGGCCATTTCAAGGTCTTTTTCCGCCTGACGCACGCGCTGAACGGAGGCCAGCCCGTCGAACACGCTCATTTTCACGCCAATGCTGACCACCAGGTCCCAATCCCAGGTGGTGTTGTTCCAGTTCCAGGCCGAGAAGGGAAGGTCCTCCTGTCCCTGGAAGCCGAGCTGCAAACCGAATGAGAAGTCCGGGTGAAGGAGCTCGCCGCCCTTTTCCACCGCAAGCTTTTTCCCCGCCTGGCTGATCCGTGTGCGGGACGCGGCCAGGGCGTTCGAGGAGGCGCGGGCTTTTTCGCGCAGCGACTGTTCGTCCAGCAGGGGGAGCTGCGTCCTGAATCCCGTGGCAAGATCCTCCACCTTCGGCTCGGTGCCGGTGAGAAGCCCTAAGCTCTCCAGCGCAGTGGCCTTGCTCTGCTCCGCCTCCGAGAGCTTTGCTTCGATGGAGGCGAGATTTGCCTGCGCCTCCAGCACGGTTTCCCTGTTGATCGTCCCCTGGTCGAAGGATTTCTGCCGATCGGCGGCGATCTCAGCCGCCGTGTCGCGAATCCGTCTCAGCACCGTTTCCGAGTCCCGTGCAAGCAGGACGCCGAAGTACGCCCTGTGCACCTCGCGGTCTATGTCCCTCTGCTGGGCGATGAGATCAGTCCCTGCAGACTCCACTTCGAGTGAGGCAAGATCTATCGCGTTCCTGATCTTTCCCCACGTGAAAAGCGGCTGCGAGAGTGAGGCAGTGGCGGCAAAGTAGTTGTGCTGCTGGGCGCCGACGCTGAAATCCTGCGGAGGAATCGCAAAGGAGCCCAGCGGGACCGGAGCAGGGCCCAGCGTGCCAGCCGGGATCGCGGGCGAGATAGTCCCCAACGTGCCTGCCCCCACCGTGTACCCCCGCGGCGGGTGAGCGAGGTACGAAGCAGATGCCTGCAGGTCCACGTGCGGCAGGGCCCTGCTGCCCGCTTCCTCCAGCGCAAGCCGGGATTTCCGCACGGCGAGCTCCTTGACGTGCACCGCTTCCGAGCTTCTGCGTGCAAGGCTGTATGCATCTTCCAGCGTGAGCCCCGTGGTCTGTGCCATTCCGGGCAGCGCCGCGCACAGCAGGGGCAGCAGGAGGAGGCCGCGCGGAAGCTTCACAGGCATCCTACTCTCCGGACAGCCTGAGGGCGATCATGCGCCGCAGGCGGTCGATCTCGGAGTCCACGCGTGACGGCTCGGCAAGGGCCGCCGAAAAAAGCACTCCGAACACGGTCACCCGGATCAGGGACCGCCGATTCTCCGACTCGACGGCGCGCCTCACCCGTCCCCGCCCTTGTCCTGGAACAAGCCTTTCGACAAGACCGCAGAACTGCTCGAGCTTTCCCTGCAGCATGTTCATCTGGCTGGATTCGAACAGCATTCCGCGGAGGAGAGGCAGGTAGTGCTTGAGGGAGCCGAACCCTATGTCGATGAATCTCTTCATGCGGGCCCCGGTCGGCTCCTTCGACTCCACGATCTCCCGGATCTGGGCCAGGAACCTGTTCCACCCTTCATCCACCGTTGCGCGGAACAGATCTTTCTTGTCGCCGAAATAGGTGTAAATCGTGCCTGAGGAGACGCCGGCGCGAAGGGCGATGTCCTTGATCAGCGTCGCGTCATAGCCGATCTCTCCGAACACGGAGAATGCGGCGTCGATAATCTGGGCAGGCTTTTTTCCGTCCTTTTTCCTTGCCATACTGCTCCACCCTTATCTTGATTGAACGTTCAATTAATAATAGCGGTGCCATGCGGGTGCGGCAAGTCCCTGCTTTGGGTATAATCACCCGCGGCAAGCGACAAGCGACAAGGGTGACGGAGGGTATCACACCATGGGTGACACGAAACGGTTCATCGAAGAGCTTCAGAGCGCGTGGAGGGATGAGAAGTCCGCTGCTCTCACCTATTCCGCGGCCGCGGAACGGGAGAAAGACGGCCGGCGCCGTGACATCTTCCTCCGCATGGCCGCCGAAGAGGCGAAGCATGCCGAGCGGTGGGAAAAGAGACTCCGCGAGCTGGGCGCCGAGCCGGGGGCGTACATCGAGACTCCCGCAGAAATGCAGCGCAGGCGTGAGCTCGTTGTCCAGGACCCGCAAGTGATTGCAACGACAATGGCTGCCGCGGAAGGAAATGCGGACGGCGCATATGAAACACTCGCGGCCCTGGCTCCCACCGACCAGGACCGAAGGGCCTTTGCCGACGCTGGTCGGGCGGAACGGGCTCACGACCGGGTTCTCAAGGACATGGCGGCGCGGGCCGAACAGCCGCGAAGCAGGCTGGACACGATCCTGGGCCGGGAGCGTCACGTGCGCGGCGGCGGATGGATCGGGCAGGCCGTCTACGGCCTCAACGACGGTCTGGGCGCGGCATTCGGGATCGTGAGCGGCGTGGCCGGTGCCACGCATGTGAACAGCTCCTTTGTGCTCCTGAGCGGGTTCGCCTCCATGGTCGCCTCCGCCCTTTCCATGGGCAGCGGCGCCTACCTCGCCGTGAAGTCTGAAAAGGAAGTGCACGAAGCGGAGCTCTCACGCGAGCGCCATGAAATAAAGGAGAATCCCGACGAAGAGCGGGAAGAGCTTTCCCTCTTTTACCAGCTCAAGGGCTTCTCGGAGGAGGAAGCCAACGCCATGGCGGCGCGCATGGCGGAGAATCCCGAGGAGATGCTGAAAACACTCGCGCACGAGGAGCTGGGTCTCTCCGAGCAGGCCTTTCAGAATCCCTGGCGCTCGGCTGCCAGCGCCACAGCGGCAACTGCCGTCGGGGCCGCGGTTCCGGTGCTTCCGTACCTTTTCATCGGCGGCCTCGCCGCGCTGATCACCTCGTTCGTCATCAGCACCCTCGCCCATTTTGCCGTAGGCGCGGCCAAGGTCGTGGTCACCGGGCGCACGTGGTGGAAGAGCGGCCTGGAGATGATGGTGATCGGCCTGGGCGAGGCAGCCATCACCTATGGCATCGGGCTTCTCGTTGCTCCCCTTCTCGGGTGATGCGCGAACCTTGATATTCAAGCGGTTCTGTGGCAAACAGTGCTGGAGGTGACGCATGGCTGACAGGAATCCCCTTGGTGAAAAGGTGCGCACGATCCGCGAATCGCGGAGCATGAGCGTGGAACAGCTCGCGGAACGGGCGGACCTTGCCCCGGAGCTGGTGGCGCAGATCGAATCGGGTGCGCTCGTGCCCTCGCTGAGCCCGCTGATCCGGATCGCGCGATCCCTCGGCGTACGCCTGGGTACGTTCCTGGATGACCAGGAGCACGTGGGCCCGGTCGTCTCGCGCGTGGGCGAACATGAGACGGTGGTGCGCTTTTCCGGAAGAGAGAGCCCCGCGCGGAGTGACCTGGACTTTTTTTCACTTGCCGCCAACAAGGCCGGGCGCCACATGGAGCCGTTTCTCATCGACATCCACCCGGGCTCAGCGCAGGGAGTCCGGCCTTCCACGCACGAGGGGGAGGAGTTCCTCTACGTCCTTTCGGGGGAGGTGGAGGTCACGTACGGCAAGGACATGTACCGGCTGAAGACGGGCGACTGCATGTACTATGACAGCATCGTGCCGCATCACGTGCACAGCGCCGCCGGATCCGAGGCGCGCGTCGTGGCCGTGGTGTACGCGCCGTAGCCAGGGACGGCGAGGTCGGCCGAGGCCATGGATGGCCGAAAGGCCGACCCGTAGGCCTTCCGCGGTACCCCGCGGAGTTGGATGGCGAGGTCGGCCGAGGCCACGGATGGCCGAAAGGCCGACCCGTAGGCCTTCCGCGGTACCCCGCGGAGTTGGATGGCGAGGTCGGCCGAGCATAGGAGGTTTCAATGGAAAACGTCAGTGACACATTGGGACAGGTGCTGGAGCGCCAGGTTGCACTTTATCCGGGAAAGGAGTTCATCGTTTTTCCCGACCGGAACCTGCGCTTCACCTACGCGGAGTTCGACCAGCGCGTGGACAATCTTGCCCGGGGGCTCCTGGCAATCGGCATCGGCAAAGGCGATCACATCGGCATCTGGGCGACAAACGTCCCTGACTGGCTCACGTACCTGTTCGCCGCCTCCAAAATCGGCGCGGTGACCGTCACGGTCAACACGGCCTATCGTACGCACGAGCTTGAATACATTGTGCGCCAATCCGACATCAAGGCGCTGTGCCTGATCGGCGGCTGGCGGGACAGCGACTACCTGGCCATGGTGAACGAGCTGATCCCCGAGCTCAAATCCTGCCAGCGCGGCCAGCTCGTGAGCGCCCGTTTTCCCGCGCTGAAATCAGTGATCTTCATCGGACCCGAGAAGCATCGAGGCATGTACACCACACCCGAGCTCCTGCTGCTGGGAAGTCACGCGCGGGACGACCAGATCGCCCGCGTTGGTGGCGCCAGATCCACCGGGTA
>Ga0265316_10000464_pt1 | contig 46096 bp, 36 predicted proteins | sample 4522metaG_FD_202092 | JGI IMG/M metagenome (GOLD analysis project Ga0265316, IMG submission 202092) | Rhizosphere microbial communities from Carex aquatilis grown in University of Washington, Seatle, WA, United States - 4-5-22 metaG | ecosystem: Host-associated > Plants > Roots > Rhizosphere >... | reverse complement strand
CTTAGCGGCTTTAACTATCCCGGAAAAAGACCTCTGGGTCAACTTATCTCCCTATGAACAAGAACGTATCATTACTCCCGAATTAGGCCGTACCGACTTAGGTAAAGACCTTTTAGGCGAAGACTACGTATTAAAACAATTAGCTTCAAGCTTGACCTTTCCTGATTCGGAATCGGGGAAACAATATTGGCAATTAATCAATGGCGTAGGGGCGAATAATCATTCGCCCGTGAATAATTTCAGTAAGGTTTGGATCGTCCCCGGCACCATCAAGATGAAAGAAGCCTCCGACCGGGTGGTAATTACCGAAGCGACGTTAAAAGTGTTGACGGAGGAGGATTACCTTGCGATGAATAAGAGAAATGGGGACGGTTCTCATTTCTCCGGGGCGAGGAACGGGGCCGAAAAGAGAACCGTCCCCGTTTGCGTACCGCCAAAGGCGGGAAGTATCGAAGCGAACGGGACACTCGGCGACCGTTCATCCCAAGCCATGCGTAACATCATCGTCCCCTTAATCGAAAAAGAAGTAAACACCGGCAAACACTTTGCCCATCTGCGTCAGATATACTGTGCGATCATCCTGGCCGGCTGGTTTAAGAAGAAATTGAAAGATACTATCCTAACCCAAGTCTACTTTAACCAAAAAAAGATTAAAGGCGCGGAGAATAATGACCCGGCGCTAAAAGACAAAATATACAACGAATATGTCAAAGCTTTTAACCAAGGCGTGTACAACGTTATAAAAAAAGAATCGGTAGGGGCGAATAATTATTCGCCCGTGCGCAAGATTACCAAACGCCAATATTTCAGCGGTGGTGTGGGCGAGTTAGATCGGGCGATCCATGCCGCCGATAATGATGAACCCGCCGGGCCTACCGACCCTATTGCACAGGCGAATGTCGATAGGCTTAATGCGCAAGCAGGTAATCTTCAGGCGGACTTGGCGGGGCGCGTGGTTCGTGTTGAGCCCTTTGCTCAAACCTATACAACTGATTCCGTGGTGCAGGATAGAAGTAGTTTGGTTTATTTGTTACAGACGCAAACCAAGTGGTATTTTGGTTTACTTAAGGATTGGAGAAAAAATAATAAACACGTGCTGGTTCTTCCTCCAAACGATAATAGGGGGGTGCGCTGCGAGCTTGGGGCAGCGCCTGGAGAGTTTGCTAAATTTTCAGATCTGGCCTCATGGCCACGCTTAGAGCAAGCTATACAAGACGCGCATAGCGAGTTTGGTGAACCGCTTAATATGCTTTGGCTTGCGCAAAAAGAAGGATTTTATTATCTAAGAGATAGTATTGACCCAAAAGATCCCGAAGTGGCAGTAGAATTAGCCAGGGTCAGGCAAAAGGTCGATTATATTGCTGCAGCGGCAGAACGTGAAGGTATGAGGCCGGGCGTTGCCCGCCAATTCGCCCAATGGATGTGTGACCGTTTGCATGCGGGGCCTGACACTGTTGCTTTGGGCGATTCAACTTCGGGCAATAAAGTTTCTTCCCGAAGAACCAGGGCTAGAGATAAAGAATTACCCTATACCGGCCGCCGGACGATAAATACCGCCTTGGGAGAAATTGAGATAGGCTATAAGCTTCACAGGAGTTGGAATGATCATGAAGGGGAAATAGCAGTAACTTATAACAGCAAGCTGATCATGCGCGTTAAGATGGTGGGCGAATCTTTAACGCGTGAGGAGCTGCGGGCGATCACGGCATTTATCCAAGCCCAAGCCGATCAAGCAGTGAATATAGATGCTTTAGAAGAAGTGTTAGGGAAGTTTCCGGTTTACGGCGGGTTTGGTAAGTTGCTTCGAGCAAGCGGAGTTCAAGGAGATGCATTAGAAAATAATGCAGCCATGATTATAGGAGATATCGCTTCGGAAAAGGCGGCATTGCGAAAGATATTGGTTAAAGTTTTGGGTACGGATCCCACGGAAGCGCAATTTGTGCGGGCCTGGGCAGCGCATGAATACCGGAAAGCCGATAAAATATTAAGGGCTAAATCCAGTAGAGCTTACGATATACATTCTCATGCGGTTTATGATGATCTTGGTAACGAAACGATTGAATTGCTGCTCTTGGGTAAGCCTATCGATAAAACAGAGTTGGCGGGATTAGTCGGTAAAGATAAGCGTTTTATTAATTGGTACGCTTATTACCACAAGAAACTTCTTAGCTATGTCCAACAGCGTAGGAAAGATTTAATTTTTACCTATTCTATGGCTTGGCAAATAGCGGCGGCAGATATGCAGGCATTGCGCGACGCGGTTCGGCAGGATACTGACGGCGGGTTTGATTTTGCTACGACCGATACCAAAGCCCAGGTCGAATCTACCGGCGGTGGGTTAAAATTATCCGCGCAGAAAGCCGCCGCCTATCTGGCTGACGGCAAGCTCGCCGGGTTTAAATTGGCTATTATTTCCCTACGATACTAAAAACTATTTTTTTATCTTGAAATTAGCACTCTATATGGTAGACTGCTAAAAGCAAGATAGAGGTGTCTAAATGAATTTAGAAAAATATACATTAAAGGCGCAAGAGGCGATCGGTAAAGCGATCAATATTGCCAAACAATTCCGCCATGCCGCAGTATTGCCGGAAGATATTTTGTCGGCATTTTTAGATGAGCCGGGTGTCGTACAGGATATTTTAAGCCGCCTGGCGGTAGACATCGAGGCATTGCGTATCAAGGTAAAAGAATTTTTAGAGAGCCAGCCGCAGGTGCAGGGCGCCGCTAAAGAAACTTATGCGTCAAACCGTTTGGCTGCGGTTTTAGATAAGGCTCAAAGTTACGGTAAACAATTTAATGACGAATATGTTTCCAGCGAGGCGATTTTTTTGGCTTTAGCCAAAGAGCCTAACAGTTTGTTAAATAAATCATTGGCTCAGCAGGGAGTTTATGACGACGATTTGGTTCGTATTATTAAGGAGGTGCGCGGCAATCAGCGCGTTGAGAGCCAATCGGCCGAAGATACTTATAAGCCGTTGGAAAAATACGGCAAAGATTTGACGAAAATGGCACGCGACGGCAAGCTTGACCCGGTGATCGGCCGGGACGAAGAGATCCGCCGCATTATTCAGATATTAAGCCGCAAGACGAAAAATAATCCGGTATTGATCGGCGAGCCGGGTGTGGGAAAAACTGCGGTGGTCGAAGGCTTAGCCCGGCGCATTGCTTTTGGCGATGTGCCCGAGGGGTTAAAAGATAAACGCTTGATCGCGCTTGATCTGGCGAGTATGGTAGCGGGAGCGAAATTCCGCGGCGAGTTCGAAGAGCGGTTAAAGAGCGTTCTAAAAGAGATCGAAGGGAAAAACGGCGAGATCATTCTTTTTATTGATGAGTTACATACGTTAGTCGGCGCCGGCGCCGCCGAAGGGGCAGTCGATGCCGCGAATATGTTAAAACCTTCGTTAGCGCGTGGGGCATTGCATTGTATCGGCGCGACGACACTCAATGAATACCGTAAATATATTGAAAAAGATGCGGCGTTAGAGCGACGGTTTCAGCAGCTTTACGTGGGCGAGCCTACAGTTGAGCAGACGATCGCGATTTTGCGCGGCTTAAAAGAGCGCTACGAAGTGCACCACGGTGTGCGGTTTACCGATGGCGCTTTGATCGCGGCCGCAACTTTATCTGCGCGCTATATCAGTGACCGCTTTTTGCCGGATAAAGCGATCGATTTGATCGATGAAGCCGGGAGTAAACTGCGCATCGAGATCGATTCTAAACCCGAAGAGGTCGATAAATTGGAGCGCCGGATTATGGAGCTGTCGATCGAACGGCAGGCTTTGCTTAAAGAAAAAAGCGAATCCGGTAAAGAAAAATTACATAAAGTCGATACCGAGATCACGGCGTTAAATAAAGATTTGGATGTTAAAAAAAGCATTTGGCAAAAAGAGAAAGATTTTATTACGCGCATCAGTAAGGTAAAAGAAGAGCTGGAACAGCTTAAATTTAAAGCCGAAGAACTCCAGAAAAAAGGTGAACTTGATAAGGTGGCAGAGTTGCGCTACGGCAAAATTCCCGATAAAGAAAAAGAGCTGACCGTTTTAAACGATAAATTAGTTAAAGCCCAAAAGGGCGAAAAGATGCTCAAGGAAGAGGTCGATGAGGAAGATATCGCCGAGATCGTCGCTCGTTGGACCGGTATTCCCGTAACCAATTTGATGGAAGCTGAGGTGAAAAAACTTTTGCATTTAGGCCCTGCACTTAAAAGCAGTGTGGTCGGGCAGGATGAGGCAGTCGAGGCGATCGCCGATTGCGTGCGCCGCTCGCGTTCGGGGTTGGCTGACCCCAATAAGCCGATCGGTTCGTTTTTATTTTTAGGGCCGACCGGTGTGGGAAAAACTGAGCTGACTAAAGCTTTGACCCGCGCGCTTTTTGACAGCGAAGCGAATATGGTACGTATCGATATGAGCGAATATATGGAAAAATTTTCCGTTTCCCGGCTTTTAGGCGCGCCGCCGGGCTATGTGGGCTATGATGAAGGCGGGCAATTGACGGAGAAGGTGCGCCGCCGGCCTTATGCGGTGGTGCTCTTTGATGAGATCGAAAAAGCCCATCCCGACGTTTTTAACATCCTTTTGCAGATCCTCGACGAAGGCAGGTTGACCGACGCGCAAGGGAGGACCGTCAACTTTAAGAATACGGTGATCGTGATGACTTCCAATATAGGGAGCGAATTTTTTAACGATATGAGCTTGACCCGTTTGGCAGTGAACGAGAAGGTCCGCCTTGAGCTTAAGAAATATTTTCGCCCGGAATTTTTAAACCGGCTGGACGAGATCGTGATCTTTAACAGCCTGGGGTTGGATCAGGTAAAAGCGATTGTGGATATTCAGATAAACACGTTAAAACAAAGATTGCAAAACCGTAAAGTTACGCTAGAATTAACCAGTAATGCACGTGAATTTTTGGCCGAAAAAGGCTTCAGCCCCGAGTACGGCGCGCGGCCGTTAAAGCGCATTATCGAAAAATTGCTGGTTAATCCGTTAAGTACGATGCTGATCGAAGGCAAATACAAAGAAGGTAGTACTGTCGTGGCGGATGTAAAAAATAAGGAAATTATATTTAAGAATGCTTAGGGGTGCGGTTTTCGCGCCCGAAGGGAGATAAGTATGAGAGTGGACGTTTCCTGCAAATACATGGATAAGAGTACGGTAGTGACGGATATTGTCGACAAGGGTTTGAAAAAGATCGAGCGCCGTGTCTTGATATTCAAGAAAGACGCGCCGGTACATGTTTCGATACATATGGAAAAGAACCCGCGCAAAGAAGAATATTTTTGCCGTGCGCACGTTTATCTTCCTGCCAAGGTGCTGGTGGCGCAGGAAAAATCCGACAATATCGATCGCGCAATAAACAAAGCGATTGCGGCGATCTCGCGGCAATTGGGCAAGGTAAAAGATAAGGTGGAACATTTGCGCCGTCCACGCGGCGACAAGGCCAAAGCACGGCCCGAAGGCGAATTTGACGACGGCGACGAATAATCGGTCATTTCGAAGGGTGCGTAACACTCAATGACCAATATGGTGAATATATGGTAAGGCATGTAGATTTTAAAGAGCGTAAAGAAGATATTTTGGATTTGGTAGTCGAGAGTTATATCGAGACGACTAAACCGATCGGCTCTTCTTACTTATGCAGCAAGCATAAATTGCCTTACTCTTCGGCGACAGTGCGCAATGTGCTGGAGGATTTGGAAAAAGAAGGATTCTTATCGCATCTACATACTTCCTCGGGCCGGGTACCGACAAAAAAGGGATTTAAGCGTTACGTGGAGCGCTTGAAGAAAAAAGAGGTCATTGATTCGCATCCGATGGATTTAAGCCAATATCACCCGCCGCATGACCATGTCGAATCGGCGGCGAATTATACCCTTGATGCTTTGGCACAGATCAGCGGTTATACGTCGATGCTGGTCTTGTCGAGTCCGCATGAGGAAAGGATATTCTTCCGCGGCACGCGTTATATGCTGGAACAACCGGAATTTGAAAATATTCAGCGCGTACGTAATCTTTTGTATGCTTTGGAAGTGCAGATCGATCAGCTGCAGCATTTATTGGCCAGTTCTTACGATGAACAGGTCAGGATCTTGATCGGCGATGAATTAGGATTTGATCAGATCTGCGATTGTTCGCTGGTCTTGTCGGGAGCGCACGAGCGCGGTACCAACCTGACGATCGGCGTTTTAGGCCCGATGCGCATGGATTACGAACGCGCGATTGCGGCGATCTATTCGATGCGTAACCAGATGCACAGGACTTTCGAGGGAATAGTATGAAGGAAGAAAAAGACGGATCTAAGCCTGAAGATGCCGCGGCCAAAGAAGAAGCGGTTCTTAACGAAGTAGAAAAACTTTCTAAAGAATCTGCCGAGTGGCGCGATAAACTTCTGCGGGTCTGTGCCGATTACGATAACGCGCGTAAGCGCTGGGAACGCGAACGCGATGATCTTTTAAAATACGGCGCGGTGACTTTATTGCGTGATCTTTTAACGGTTGTCGATGAGCTTGAACAGGCCTTAAAGATGGCGCGCGAACATAAAAGCGATGCCGAGATCTTAAAAGGCCTGGAGTTGATGCATAAAAATTTCGTGAATCTATTAAAAAAGAACGGCCTTGAGGTAATCGAGACCAAAGGAAAAAAATTCGATCCGCATTTTCATGAGATCATGGGTATGCAGGATATTACCGAAGGTGAAGACCAGGGTATTTTAGAGGAGATACAAAAGGGTTATTTGTGCGAAGGCAAAGTCCTGCGCACGTCGAAAGTGGTTGTCGGCGTAAAAAAAGAAAAAGAAATATTAGAAGAGGGGAATAGCTAAAGGAGGCGTTTTATGGCAAGAGTAATTGGAATCGATCTGGGTACTTCAAATTCCGCAGCAGCGGTGATGGAAGGCGGCCGCCCGGTCATTATCCCGTCGGCAGAGGGCGCGGGTGTGGCATCGGGTAAGGCTTTTCCTTCATATGTGGCGTTTACGAAAGACGGGCAAAAGTTGGTGGGTGAACCGGCGCGCCGGCAAGCTGCCATCAATCCCGAGGGTACGATTTTTGCCGCCAAGCGCAAAATGGGCACGGATTTTAAATTTAATGCCTTCGGCAAAGAATATACGCCGCAGCAGATCGGTGCGTTTGTTCTGGGCAAGATCAAGCAGGATGCTGAAAGTTATTTAGGCGATAAAGTAGAAGAAGTCGTTATCACCTGCCCGGCTTATTTTAACGATAACCAGCGCCAGGCGACCAAAGATGCCGGTGAGATCGCCGGTTTAAAGGTTTTGCGCGTAATTAACGAACCGACGGCCGCTTGCCTTGCCTACGGTTTGGATAAGGTCGGCAAAGAGTTAAAGATCATGGTTTTCGATTTAGGCGGCGGCACGCTCGATGTAACGATCATGGAGATGTGGGCCGAGGGCGGGTTTAAAGTTTTAGCTACGAACGGCGATACTCAATTGGGCGGTACCGATATGGATAACGTCCTGATCGAGTATATCGCCTCACAATTTCAAAAAGAACAGGGCATCGACCTGCGTAAAGACAAGATGGCAATGATGCGCTTGAAAGAAGCGGCGGAAAAAGCCAAGGTAGAACTTTCCAGCACGCTTACAACCGATATCAATCTGCCGTTTATCACCGCGGACCAGAGCGGGCCGAAACATTTGACCATGCCGATCAACCGTTCCAAGCTTGAAGAGCTGATCGGGCCGATCGTCGACCGCTGCCGTAAGCCGATGGAAGGCGCATTTTCCGATGCCGGGCTTAAGGCCAGCGCTATTGATAAGATTATCATGGTCGGCGGCCCGACCCGGATGCCGATTATTCAGAAGTTTTTGGAAGATTACGTAGGTAAAAAGATCGAACGCGGTATTGACCCGATGGATTGCGTAGCTTTAGGCGCCGCAGTGCAGGCTTCGATCATCAAGGGTGAGACGAAAGACGTTTTGCTTTTGGATGTAACGCCGTTGTCATTAGGCCTTGAGACCTTAGGCGGGGTAAATACAAAATTAATTGAACGCAATACCACGATTCCCGCAAAGAAGATGCAGGTATTTTCTACCGCGGCCGACAGCCAGACCGCGGTGACGATCCGCGTTATTCAGGGCGAACGCCAGATGGCCGACGCCGAGGGTAATGTGGAGCTGGGGCGTTTTGACCTTGTCGGTATTCCTCCGGCGCCGCGCGGCGTGCCGCAGGTCGAGGTGACTTTCGATATCGATGCTAACGGCATTGTCCACGTTTCGGCGAAGGATAAAGGCACCGGCAAAGAGCAGGCGATCAAGATCAGCGCGCCGAAAAAACTTTCTAAAGAAGAGATCGAGCGTATGGTCAAAGAAGCGGAGAAATTCGCCAAGGAAGACGAAAAGCGTAAAGAAGAAGTAGAGCAGATAAACCAGGCGGACAATCTTGCTTACCAGACCGAGAAGGCGCTTAAAGATTACGGCGATAAGATTACGCCGGAAGAGCGCGCTAAGGTTGAGAGCTCGATCAACGATTTAAAAGCCGCGGTTAAGGAGAAGAATTTAGAACGCATTAAAAAAGAGATGGAAGAAGTAACCAAGGCATCGCATAAATTGGCGGAAGAGGTTTACAAGGCTGCCGGCGCTAAGCAGACTGGCGGCGCAGAGGCTCCGGGTAATGCCGGCCAGGCCGACCCGCAAGCCGATGGTTGCGCGGATGGTACCTGCGGCCACGATCATGGTCAGGAAGAAAAGAAGAATGGCCCGGATGATGTGATCGACGCGGATTTTAAGGAGAACAAGTAAAGGTAAAGGAAGCGCTATTTTTAGGAGGTACATTACCAGAGTAAAACGCTCTTACGGCTGAGCGGGCACGGTTCGAGCCCAAGCTCGAGAGCGAAGACGAAGTGCGAGCGAGGCGCCGCGCAGGGGCGCCGCAGCGTTTTTACGGAGGTAAGTGCCGAGTCAAAAATAGCGCATAATATTATGAGTACACAACGCGATTATTATGAAGTTTTGGGGGTGCAAAAAAATGCCTCGGTCGATGATGTCAAAAAAGCATATCGCCAGCTGGTAATGCAGCACCACCCTGATCGCGTTGCCGACCCGTCAAAAAAGAAAGAGGCCGAAGAGCGTTTTAAAGAGATCTCCGAAGCCTACGCGGTTTTAAGCGATCCGCAAAAGCGCCAACTTTACGATCAATACGGCCATCAGGGGGTAGATTCGCGCTACTCGACCGAAGATATTTTCCGTGGTGCCGATTTTGGCGATATCTTTCGCGGTATGGGCGGCGGCGGAGGCGGCGGCGGGAGCTTTGAGGATATTCTCTCGAGCTTTGGCTTTGATCTTGGCGGCGGCGGCGGGCGTTCGCAATCGCGCCAACGCCAGGGCGACGATATTCATTTGGAAATGCAGATAACTCTGGAAGAGGCCCATTCCGGCTTAGGCAAAGATATTTCTTACAATTATTATGAGGCTTGCGATGCCTGTTCGGGCACCGGCGCGCAGAAAGGCGCAGGAAGAGTTACCTGCGCAACTTGCAAAGGCCGGGGAATGGTTTCTACGGGCATGGGTTTTATCAGTTTTGCCCAAACCTGTCCAACTTGCCATGGTGACGGCCAGATCATTAAACAAAAGTGTAATGTCTGCGGCGGTTCCGGCCGCGTGCGTAAATCGAAAAATTTAAAAGTTACGATTCCTTCCGGCGTAGATACCGGTTCGGTTCTGCGCTTGCGTGACGAAGGTAATTTTGCTTCCGGGGGAAAAGGTGATTTGTTTTTGCATATCAATGTTAAAGCCCACCCAATGTTTAAACGTAACGGCGATGATATTCACCATAAACACAAGATCAGCGTGATCAAGGCGCTCGTAGGTGGCGATATCGAGGTGCCCAGCTTAAGCGGCAATGTGCAGATGAAGGTTCCTGCCGGCACCCAGCCCGGTACGACTTTCCGCTTAAAGGGTAAGGGGATTATGGACTTACAGACTAAGCGTGTCGGCGATGAATATGTGGAGGTCGAGGTAGAAATTCCTACCCGCCTTTCCGGCCAGGAGCGCAAGCTGATCGATGAATGGGCTAAACTGCGCAGCGCATAGCGTCATTTAAAACCAAATATTTTCTTGCATTGGCTGAACGCGCGTGTATAATATCGTTTTTATTGTTGCATCAACTAAAAGGAGCAGGCGATGGCGAAAGAGTATACCCTTGATAAAATAAGAAATATCGGTATTATGGCGCATATCGACGCCGGTAAGACTACACTTACCGAGCGGGTTTTATTCTATACCGGTAAATCGCACAAGATCGGCGAGGTCCACGACGGCGCGGCGGTCATGGATTGGATGAAGCAGGAGCAGGAGCGCGGCATTACGATTACCTCCGCGGCGACGACCTGTTTTTGGAAAGATTGCCGTATTAATATTATCGATACCCCCGGCCACGTCGATTTTACCGTTGAGGTCGAGCGTAGTTTGCGCGTGTTAGACGGCGCAGTCGCGGTGTTTTGCGCGGTCGGCGGGGTTGAGCCCCAGTCGGAAACCGTTTGGCACCAGTCGGATAAATATAAAGTCCCCAAGCTCGCTTTTGTCAATAAAATGGATCGTACCGGCGCCGACTTTTTCTCGGTTTTTCAGCAAATACAAAAAGATTTAGGCGCCAATGCTATCCCGATGCAGGTACCGATCGGTAAAGAAGATACCTTCCAGGGTGTGATCGATTTAATCGAGATGAAAGCGGTGATCTATGATGATGATACCGGTAAGGCCATGCGTATTGCCGAGATCCCCGAAGAATATAAACAGATCGCCAAAGATTATCACCATATCATGGTCGAGAAGGCTGTGGAGATGGATGATTCTTTGATGGAAAAGTATTTAGAGAACGAAGCATTGGTAACCAAAGAAGGGTTGCGCGCAGCGATTCGTAAAGGTACGATTGCCAATAAAATGGTGCCGATCTTATGCGGCGCGGCGTTTAAAAATAAAGGCGTTCAGCTTTTGCTCGATGCGGTTAACGCCTATTTACCTTCACCTTTGGATATGCCTCCGACCGAAGGCAGTAATCCCGATGATAAAGAGAAAAAGCTTGTAAGGCATGCCGACAGCAAAGAGCCGTTTTCCGCTTTGGCGTTTAAGATACAGGCCGACCCGCATATGGGGAAGCTGATTTATATCCGTGTTTATTCAGGTAAGCTTACCGCCGGCAGTTACGTGCAGAATGTTACTAAAGATAAGCGCGAACGTGTCGGTAGGATCTTGCAGATGCATGCCAACCAGCGCGAAGGGATTGACGAAGTCCATGCCGGCGATATCGCGGCGGTAGTGGGCCTTGACTATACGATTACCGGCGATACTCTATCCGATATGGAAAATCAAATATTGCTAGAAGCAATCGAATTTCCCGCGCCGGTCATCTCGATCAGTATTAAGCCGGCTACTCGTGCCGACCAGGATAAATTGGCCAAAGGTTTAATGCGTTTAGGTGAAGAAGACCCGACTTTTAATGTGCACAGCGACCAGGAGACCGAAGAGACGCTTTTGTCGGGTATGGGCGAGTTGCATTTGGAGATTATTGTCGACCGTTTAAAGGTAGAATATGGCGTTACGGCGATCGTGGGCCAGCCCAAAGTAGCTTATAAGGAAACGATTACCGGCGAAGCCGAAGAGAACCATAAATATGCCAAGCAATCCGGCGGCCGCGGCCAATACGGCCACGTTGTGTTTAATATGTCTCCGGCTAAACCCGGCGAAGGGTTCGAATTTATTAACTCGATCAAGGGCGGAGCGGTCCCTAAGGAATATATTCCGGCCATCGAAAAAGGCGTGATCGAAGCCCTGCATGAAGGCGCTTATGCCGGTTTTCCCGTAGTCGATGTTAAGGTAGAATTGATCGACGGTTCGTACCATGAAGTCGATTCTTCGGAAATCGCGTTTAAGATCGCCGCCAGAGAGTGCTTTAAACGCGCGTTTATGAAGTGTATGCCGATTCTCTTAGAACCTTTAATGTCGCTTGAAATTATTACCCCCGAAGAACATGTCGGCAGTGTAGTGGGACACTTGTGTTCCAAGCGCGGCAAAGTTTTGGGTATCGAATCCAAGGGCCCTAACCAGATCATTGACGGCGAGGCGCCGCTGGCTGAGCTCTTTGGCTATGCGACGACTTTGCGCTCTTTATCGAGCGGCCGCGCTTCTTACTCGATGCACTTTGAGCGTTATATGCAGGTACCTTTTGAAATGACGCAAAAAGTCATTGAAGAGAAAAAGGCCGCTAAGGGTAAATAAAAAATGCCTTTTAACGGGCGTTTGAGCGATTTCAGCCACGGGTACACTGCCGATAAGCTTTTGGCCGATTTAACGCTTTATTTTGACGGAGAGGTTGATTTTGACCGCGAGAAGATCACCCTTGCCCTTTCCCGCGAAGGGGCGCTTGCGAGTTTGGTTAAGCGCGCGATAGAAAATAAAACCCACCCTGTAAGCGAACTGATCCGCGATATGCTGCGTGACTCTTCCGACGGCTTTAGTCTCGGCAAGATCGAAACCTGAACTTTTCCAAAATTTTCCCCAAAATCACCTTGAAATTGTGTAACTATTATGTTATATTTTGTAAACGCTTACAATTATTGCCTGGGGAGGCAAAGACATGGAGGAATACTGTATGTTTTTGTTATCCTTAAGGAAAGCCAAATCCACTCTACTTGCCTTAATTTTTTGCTTCATAGTTAATATCTTTTTACCCTATTCGAGTAAGGCCGCCGTTTTACCCTATATGCCCAATCCCGGCCAAATGATCGGGGTAACGGCTAATTACGAATTACCCCGCCTGGTGGGGATGCGCTTTAGCTCGGACAACCCCTTTGAATTTACCTTTATTTTAAGCGGCGGTAATATCGACCGTAATGAAACGGCAATCAAGGCCGAATTAGCTAAAATACATAAGTATTTCCTTGCGGCCTTGACCATCCCCGAACAAGACCTCTGGGTCAACTTATCCCCCTACGAACAAGACAGAATAGCTCCGGATATCCTCTCCCAGACCGAGCTAGGCAAAGACCTCTTAGGCGAGGATTATGTCTTAAAACAATTAGCGGCAAGTTTAACCTATCCCGAATCGGAAACCGGGAAAGCGTATTGGAGATCGATTAATGGCGTAGGGGCGAATAATCATTCGCCCGCAACCAACAATTTCAACAAAGTCTGGATCGTGCCGGACAAGATCAAAATCCTCGAAGCCAAGGACCGTATGGCGATAGACCAGGCAACCCTCAAAGTCATGACCGATGAAGATTACCTTGCCTGCCGCCATGCCTACCGGCAGGCAGGGCAGGCAGGTTTGGTGGTGAATTCGAACGGTGTAGGGGCGAGGCATGCCTCGCCCGCAGTAACGGGAGGGGCGTGCCCCTCCCCTACGGCAAATTCGATCAACGCCTTCAAAACCCACATCCTCCCCTCGATCGAACAGGAAGTAAACCAGGGCAAGAACTTTTCCCAATTCCGCCAGATCTACAGTGCTTTGATTATGGCCGGATGGTTTAAAAACAAACTTAAAAACACCATTCTCAACGAAAGCTATTTAAACAAAAGCAAGATCAAGGGCGCCGATACTGCCGATAAAGCCATCCGGGAAAAGATCTACAATGAATACGTAAAAGCTTTTCAACAGGGTGTTTACAATTACGTAAAAAAAGAATCCGTAGGGGCGAATGATTATTCGCCCGTAAAGAGAATCACCCGCCGTGCCTATTTTTCCGGCGGTATTCCCGCCGGTCAAATTGCTCCGGCGGCCCTTGCCGGAGTTGAAGCTGCTTCTCCCACAAGAGTTGATGCCGCAACCGCGGCCCAAGACGGCACTATCAGAGAAACAGTTGCCGCCACGCCGGCTTCGCCTGCTGGACAACCGAACACGCAAAGCGGCACGGTAGAGACAAAATTATCGCCTGATCTTTTGGAAAAGTTACGCAGCCATGCGCCGGAACGCTGGGATTTAGATTGGGTTAAAGATGAAAATGGAAAATGGGTCGAGCTTCACATTATTGATGATTCCGACATGGCCGGTTATGATGCAGTCTATCTTGGCGGTGGAGACATTACTACCAGCTTTTACCAGGGTACAGGGCCGCTTGTCGCCGTTAGCCGAAGATATTATCAAGATAATCGTGATAGCGAAAGTTCTATGCAATTTTTATTGGGCCAGGCGATTGGCAAGGGTGCGGTACTGTCTAAACAACGCATAGAGGAATTGCTGGCCCAGGCGAAAGCGGCGAGCGATGAAGTGATTCGCTTTAGCAGGGAGCTGTCGGATATTCGCTCAGTATATCTAGACCAAGCAGGCCATTTTGCTTCCGAGCCGTCATCGGAAAGGACGGCGGCTTTGACGGAAAGATTTGAAAGCGATATTCGCGATATCAGACCACGCCTTCTTGACGCCGATGAACGCATGGTCATGGCCCGTGCCACTTTGGCTTTAGGCTACGAACCTACCGGTGATTTCCGTAAGCACATTTTAGCCGCACATAGAGATATAATCTCTCAATTGACACTTGATTTGGATATGCAAAGGCCCGACGGCACCTTCCCTAAAGCGGCTCGGATATTAAACGGCGTACCTTACAAAGATCTTGGTGATATGCAATCGTTTACCGACGGATATGTGTATGACAAAATTAAAATGGCCATGACCGGCATGTTGAGCATTAAGCTTACCCCCGAACAGGAGGCGATCGGCAAACGGCTTGCCCTCTATGGCGCGTTAGGTTCCAGCGCGGCGGGGAACGACGGGGTTACGAAAGTTGATCTTATACAATTGCTGAACATGGACATGGATTCTGTGCCGCATATAATGCCGTCTCGATTCGTTGCGCAATTATCTCCGTCAGAGAAAGCCGCCGAAGAAATATGGTCTAAGGTTATGCGTGATTTGAACTTCTCGTATGAAACCGGCAGGGGGGTGCTCGTTGATTTCTTAAAACACGACGCTCAGGTGTTGCGCCGTATGCTGGCGCACCAGGTTGAGAGAAGGCGCCTTACCAAAGCGAGCGCAAAATTGGTATTGGAAGCCGGGCTGCGTTTGCGGTCCACGCTTATTGCCGATTTTAAGGCAGGAAACGAAAGGCTTGTTAATCGTTATGGCCTTGTTGACGGTGAGGTTATTTTAGGTCTTACGATTACCCTTGGTGATAGAAACAATTTGATAAAGAAAGCTACGGAAGCTTTTAAAGACGTGGTATTGAGCAATCGTTTAGAACAGGTGTTGGGCCATAAACCGACGAGTGTTGAGTTTGATACTTTTTTGTACGATTACGTGATCGTCAGGAATATTGAAAGAGGACAAAGTTTTAACGAGGCCGTTGACCAGGCAATAGCTCAAAGCCGTTTAGCCGCGGTAATAGGCCATAAGCCGAGCTTGAGCGAGTTTGATCCGGTTTGGTATGCTCACCTTAATAATGTGGAATTGGCGAAGCAATTAGGGGTAGCTGTATTGCGCGGCCGGCCGGACAAAGATGGTAATTTCAGCAAAAGACAGAGAGGTTTGCCTGCGGTTGCCATCGCCCAGACGATCGAGAAACTGGTTTGCGGCCGTGTCTTGAGAGATGATGAAAGAAAAAAGTTTTTTACTAAAGACGGTGAACTGGTAAAAAGTAAAAAAGGTAAATATATCGCTTATTTGGAGGGCCTTAAGAAAACACGCCCTGCGTGGGCCGATGTAGTTGAGGATGTAGTTTATTACACTTATGTCGATGCGGAAAATATTGTACGCAAAGGCGCGGCGGGGAGTACTGTTACGGCAAGTGATGGCGATACGCAAACGGAATTAATTTCGCAAGCCGCGCTTATGCCTGCGGTCGATTCGATCATGAAGGAATATTTTGATGCGAAGCCGATTTCTCCCGCCCAAAAAGAGTTGATCGCGGGTAGTTTAAGGACTTTTTTAGATAGTGTAAGGGTAAATAATTCGGCACAGCCGGGAAATGAAGCTGTATGTACCCATATAATAGGAAGGTATTTACCGGAAATGCGGGGTGTTGAGGCGATTTTAGCCAAAGCCATGAAGTTGGCTGAGCTGAATACAATTTTAGGCAAAGAGGCAAACTCGCAAGAACTTGGTTTGGTGGAAAAAACCCATGTCTATGCTTTGGATACGGGGACATTTGGTAATTATCCACCAATGATCATCACACAGAAAATTGCGATGTTGATGCTTAACGGAGTGCTTTTAGATCCCCACGAACTTGCGTCATATTTTGGTTCCGACGGCCAGTTTATTAAGAGTAAAAGCAGAGAGCTTCAAAATTATCTTGTGCGAATGCAAGAAAGGCTTAAGGCAGGCATCGCTAACGGTGTATATCTTACTTATGCGCAGGCTAAGGAGATCGTAGCCCGCGGTTTGGCGGGGAAAACCGGCGCGACGGGGAGTGGTGCTTTACCTTCGCAATTGTCGTCTACAGAAGAAAGCGCGCAATATTATTGGTCGCACGAGATCATAAGTAATTATGGCAGTCCGATGCTGCTAGTCAACGATTTGAACCGGAACTTATCCAGCGCTATGGCTTTTATTAAAAAAGGTCAAGTGGCGCAAGGAATATGCGTTTACGCGGCATATTTTTTAGGCGAGGCCTTGTTACAAGGATTTGACCGAAGCGCGATTCAATCTAATTATGTCGGGTCTGTATTTAATCCGATTGGGATGTTTGACGAATCCGGCGAGGTTGCGCGTCATCAATTACAACAACTGCGGTTGCTTCCGGAAAGTGAATTCAGGCGTAAGGCTGGCGAAGCTTTCGAAAAAGCGGTAGTTTTAAGCCGTATGGTAACATCGTTGGCTAACCGGGAACCAAGCCGGGTTGAATTCGACGCCGCTTGGCAAGCGCATAACCAAGTAGCAGGCGCGGCGGGGAGTAGCGGCGGCGATACTACGACAAAGCTTACTCCGGAAAAAGAAGCGGCGATGGAGGTTTGGAATACATTCGTGGGTAATTATCGTGCTAAGAGAGACATTGGTGGGCTTAACGATTTTTTTGATAACGGACAATTTAAGCCAGGTGGTGCAACCGGTATCGGCTATACAATAGGTTTTGCGCAATCAGCGGATGAGATCGTGGGGTTTGCCATTAAATTCTTAAAAGCAGCGATTGCAGAAAAACACCGGGAAAAATTTGGGGATACGGCGAATAATGACACATATTACCCAGCCTTAGGGTGGGAGATATTGCCGTATATATCTGCTAATGATTTTGCTACGATGGCACAATCGGCAATGGACAAAGCACTGGTTCTCCATGATTCCGGGAAAAAGCGCGAAATTTCTCCGTCAGGCTCCGCCGGTGTCGGCGGTTTTGCCATGCAAAATGTCGGCCAGCAGGAAGTGGATACGGCCCGGGGCGAGGTGCAATTTTCCCGCCAGAAGGCGCTGACCGAATGGAAAAATATTGTGGGTGTGGAGTTAAAAACGTTATCGTTGAAATTTTAGGAATTTAAAAAATAATATTTCGTAAATTGCCTGTCGGCATACCCGCTTCGTAAAAACGCTCCGGTGCCCCTGCGCGGCACCTCGCTCGGGATGCGTTTTCGCTTTCTCGCTACGCTCGAACCATGCCAGCTCAAACGTCATAACCGTTTTACTTCGGGGTATTGCCTTCTGCAATTTAGGAGCTAGCCCGTGGTATAATAAAGTCAGGGGGTGGCGTTATGAAAGTAGTCGCTTTTAACGGCAGTGCGCGTAAAGACGGTAATACCGCAATTTTGATTAAAGAAGTTTTTAAGGAGCTGGAGAAGGAAGGAATCAAGGCTGAAATGGTCCAGCTCGCCGGGCATAAACTGCAAGGGTGTATTGCCTGCTATAAATGTTTTTCTCAAAAAAATAAAAAGTGCGTCATTACCGATGACATCGTCAATGATTGTATCGCCAAGATGGACGCGGCCGATGCGATAATCCTCGGTTCGCCGACCTATTTTGCCGATTGTTCGGCCTTAATGCACGCGCTGATCGAGCGTGCTGGGATGGTCAACCGTGCTAACGGTGATATGTTTAAACGCAAATTAGGCGCGGCGATCGTGGCGGTAAGGCGTGCCGGCGCGATTCATGCGTTTAGTTCGCTTAACCACTTTTTTACCATTGGCCAGATGATTATTGTCGGATCTTCTTATTGGAATATCGGTGTCGGGCGCGAACCCGGCCAGGTAGAGTCCGACGAAGAGGGAATGACGACTATGGTGAATTTAGGCAAAAATATGGCCTGGGCGTTAAAAAAGCTGGCCTGAATTTATGATTAAATTTCCACATAATTTTTTGTGGGGAGCCGCGACCTCGGCACATCAGGTCGAAGGCAACAATGTAAACAGCGATTGGTGGGTTTGGGAGAAGAAGCCGGGTAAACATAAATCCGGGAAGGCTTGCCGCCATTACGATCTTTATGAAAAAGATTTCGATCTGGTAAAAAAGTTAAACCACAATGCCCATCGGTTATCGATCGAGTGGGCGCGTATCGAGCCGAGCCCAAGTAAGTTTTCTCAAAAAGAATTACGGCATTACATCGATGTGATCAAGGCGTTACGGGAACGCGGTATTGAGCCGATCGTTACCCTGCACCATTTTACTAATCCCCAGTGGGTGGCGCGCCGCGGCGGCTGGGTCAACCCGCTGACGGTAAATTATTTTTTAAGTTATTGCGATTATGTGGTGAAGGCGCTGGCCAAACATGTTCATTATTGGATCACGATCAATGAGCCGACGATTTTTCTTTCTCATGCTTATATTTTCGGTGCCTGGCCGCCGCAGGCAAAGTCCTATGTTAAGGCTACTGCAGTTGAAGAGAACTTAGCCTGGGCTCATGTGCGGGCATACCGCTTGATCCATAAAATTTATCATCAGCAAAGCCTTTACGAGCCGGCAGTAAGTATTTCGCAAAATGTTATGGCCTTTGTGCCTTCCAAGAAAGATCTTAAAAACAAAGTAACGGCATTTTTGCGCGATCAGGTTTATAACTTCGGGTTTATCGACCGGATTATGCGCCATAATATTTGGCGTAAGCGTCCCCTTGATTTTATCGGGGTGAATTACTATTCACGCCAGGTGGTGGAGCTGAAAAAGATGAATCTTGGCAGCTTGGTCAGTGACACTTCGGATAGGCGTTTTCACTGGGTAAAGAAGAATGCTTTAGGGTGGGAAATTTACCCTAAAGGCCTTTATGATGTGCTGATTGGTTTAAAAAAATATCATTTGCCGGTAATGATCACCGAGAACGGTATCTGCACTGATGATGACAAGCTGCGCTGGCAATATATTCACGATCATTTAAGATATATCGATTTGGCGATGAAAAAAGGGGTTAATGTTACCGGTTATCTTTACTGGTCGCTTTTGGATAATTTCGAGTGGGATAAAGGCTTTGCTCCGCGCTTTGGCCTGGTTAATGTTAATTACAAAAACTTCAAACGCACTGTGCGTGCATCGGCTAAAAAATACGCCCAGGTCTGCAAGACCGGCGTGGTGGAATAGTACGGAAAAAAATTCAGGAGGCTTAATATGAGAAAATTGTTGGCGGCTTTAATCATATTTTCAAGTTTAACAGTGGTCAGCACGTATGCTGCAGGTGATCCGTTCGCTAAGCCACCGGCCAAGATTATGCTTAATTGCGATGCGGAACACCGTTTAAAATGTGGTGTTAAGATAAAGAATATAAAGGAACTTATCGCTTTTTTAAAAAGCCGCCAGAGTAAAGAGGCCTCTTTCGATAACCCTAGCAAGGAGGCTTTTATCCCGGAATCTATGACTATAAGGGACTATACCTTCAAGATAGATTTAGATCAGCTAAAAAAGAAGGTAATTGTTTCGGATGTTACCGGTATACTTTCATCTAACAAAAAAATTTATTCTTTAGGCTTGGGTATTGCCGATTATCCGGAAACTCGGTGGCCGTGGGGCGTTACAATTTTGGTAAGCGATAACGGTGACGTTTCGATCCGGCATTGTGCTGGAAAATAGAGTCAAATGTTCATCTTGTAATCAACGTATAACAATGTTATGCTTGTATTAAGGAGGAAGTATTTATGACAGTGTTGAAAGCCTTTCGTTTGCCGGCAGCGGTGGCTAAGCGCCTTAGCTCAATCGCTAAAGCCAACCACCGCAGTGAAAAATTTTATGTTACTGAAGCCTTAAGCCACTACTTTGAAGATTATTGCGACGCCCAGATCGCCAAAGACCGCTTTAACGACCCATCGACTAAGATCATTTCCGGTAAAGAGCTAAGGAGCCGTCTTGGCTTATAAAGTAGTTTATCTGGATCAGGTAGAAAAAGATTTAAAAAGGCTGGATAAGCCCATCGCGCGTAAGATTATCGAGCGCGTAGAAAATTATTTGGCTAGCGATCCGGAAAAACTGGGCAAGGCTTTAACCGGTGATTTTCAGGGTTATTGGCGTTATCGCTGGAGTGATTACCGCGTGATCTATAAAATATCCAGGCAGGAAGTCTTGATCGTGGTTTTGCGCATCGCCCACCGCAAGGATGTCTATGAAAATTAAAGGGATATTGGTCTCCGATTTTGACGGGACGATGACCAAGCATGATTTTTATGATTTAGTCTGCGCGGCATTTCCCGAAATCTCGACCAAAGGTTTTTGGCGGCAATATGAAGCGGGGGAAATTACCCATTTTGAGGCGTTGCGTTCGATTTTTTCCCTGATCCGCGCGCCGGAAAGTAAGCTTTTAGAGATCGTGGAGAGTATGGAGATCGAGCCGAAGCTTGCTCAGATCGTCCAAGCTCTTGACGATCATGGATGGAAAGTAATTGTCGCGTCAGCAGGGTGCGATTGGTATATTCGACGGCTTTTAAAAAAGAGTAAAGTTGCAATTGAGGTTTATGCTAATCCCGGAGAATTTTTTCCCGATAAAGGGCTCTTGGTAAGCTTGCCGCAAGATTCGCCCTATTGTTCACAGGAGATGGGGATCAATAAAAGTGCCGTGGTGCGCCAAGCCTTAAAAGAAAGTCCTTGCGTGGCTTTTGCCGGCGACGGCCGTCCCGATCTTGCTCCGGCAATGCTGGTTAAACCGGTAAGGCGTTTTGCTAAAAGCTGGTTGGCAAAAAAACTCCGTGAAACCGGTGAGAGTTATGTAGCGTTTAATCGTTGGAGTGAGATTGCGGAAAATATTATTAAAGGAGAAAGCGCATGTTAAGGAACACTCCGATTTTTATCCCCACTTTGGTGCGGATTAAGCCCGGTTGTTTGGATAATTTGGGCATCTATGCCGATCGATTAAAATTACAGAATATTGTTTTACTTTTTAATGAAGAGCTCGATAAGGCGCTGGTTGCCAGGGTCGATAAATCGATGGTGGACAATAAGATTAAAGTTTTACAGCATATTTCAGTCAAGGCTTCGAGTTTTGAGCATGCTCAAGAAATATTTAAAACATTACCTTCAACCACCGGCGCGATCATCGCTTTTGGCGGCGGCAAGGCCCTGGATGTAGCGAAATATGTCGCTTTTTTGGCGCGCTTGCCTTATATCGCAGTGCCGACATCGCTCTCTAACGACGGTTTTTGCAGCCCGCAATCGAGTTTAGAGTTAAGCGGTAAGCGCCGCTCGTTTCCTGCGGCGATGCCTTACGGTGTAGTAGTCGATACCGAAGTTTGTTTAAATGCTCCGCAGATTCTTTGGTGGTCGGGAATCGGCGATCTGGTGGCGAAGATAACCGCGGTAGAAGATTGGAAATTAGCGGCGAACGCCACAGGTATGGCGATGGACGATTTTTCCGCGCTTCTTTCCGATGCGACGGTTTTTCAATTGATGGCTAAGCCCGATCACGACTTGGAAGGGATACGCTTGCTGGGTACGGCTCTCATGCTTAACGGTGTGGCGATGGAAATATGCGGTTCATCGCGTCCGGCTTCGGGCAGTGAACACTTGATCTCGCACGCGTTAGATATGGTAAGTAAACGGCCGCGTCTGCATGGTTTGCAAGTGGGAGTCGCGACGTACATTGTCAGCCAATTGCAGGGACAGGGTACCGACCGTATTGCCCGGATGTTCGATGCGACCGGGTTTTGGAAAGCGATCGAGGATGACCCTTTTGACAAAAAGGAGTGGCTGGAGGCATTTCGCCTTGCGCCGGCCATAAAATCCAATCATTACACGGTTCTTTCTGAGCGTGACCGCAGTGCGGACTTTGCGGCGATCTTAAATAATGACCCACACTTAAAGCGCGCGATTATTTAAGGGGCGATGATGTTACCGGTACGAAAAACAATTATTGTTTTTACGGCGTGTTTAGCTTTTGCTTTTACAGCATTACCTGCTGCACCGGAAAAACCATTTAAGTTGGATATGTATCGGGTTTTTTCCGGTGTTGATTTAACTCAAATTGTATTGTGTAAAGTGCGTTCAGGCGATACGATCGAATCGATTGCGAAGGTATACCAGACAACAACCGAGTTAATAAAAATATTAAATCACCGCGATGATGACAAGTTACGTGATGGTGAAATGCTTAAGGTTTGGGCAGAGCCGTTTAGCATCGTGATCAGTAAGAAAAAAAACCTTCTCTCGCTTAAGTGCGGGAAAGAAGTGGTTAAAACATATCGCGTGGCGACCGGCGTGGGCGGTAATACGCCGGAAGGAAAATTTACCATAACTACCCGGTTGGAAAATCCGGTTTGGTTTAAAAAAGGTGTGCCGATTGCGCCGGAAAGCCCGGAGAATGCTTTAGGTCCGCGTTGGTTGGGATTAGATAAACCGCAGGTCGGGATCCACGGCACCATCCATCCGGAATTGATCGGAAAAAGCGTAAGCCACGGGTGCGTGCGCATGCGTAATAAGGACGTGAAGGAACTTTACCTCGTTATCCCCATCGGCACCAAAGTCACGATCGTCGATTAATGGTTGTGATACAATGACGACCTATGAGTGACCCGAATAATCCCCGAAAAATTGGTAAATGTACCCGCTGTGATAAGTGGGCCGAGATTAAGATCACCAAGCCTTTTTGCGCCGAGTGTTTTATTTTGCACTACGAAAAACGCATGGCGAAAGTGATTAAGCATAGCAAGCTTATCCAGCGCGACGACCGCGTCTTAACGGCGGTTTCCGGCGGTAAAGACAGCTTAAGCTGTGCCCATGCTTTAAGTAAATTACGCGAAACCTTTAATTTTCACTTAGGCGTTTTGCATATGGATGTGAGCCTTTTAGAATGCACCAACGAGCGCAGTGAACAGGTGGTAGGGGAATTTTGCAAAGTGCGGAATATTCCCTTTCACTTTGTGCGGTTTAAAGATTATTTAGGGGTGACGATCGCGCAGGTCAAAGCGAAGAGCCGGCGCAACGAGTGCTCGATCTGCGCTACCTTTAAGCGTTATATCATGAACCGTTTTGCCCGGGAAAATAATTATAATAAGCTGGCGACCGGACATTGTGCCGACGATATGACCCGGTTTTTCTTTAAAAATTGGTTTTCCGGCAACTACGCCTGGATTGCTAAGTTCAAACCGCTTTCGCTGTCAAATCATCCCAAAGTGGTAACGCGTATCCGGCCGATCTTTGAGCATCTAGAGATGGAAAATCTGACTTACGCCAAGGCTAATGAGATCACGATCTGCGGCTGTTCGCGCTGCTCTTATTTTTTGCGTAAAGACCCCTGGAACGATATTTTGCAAACAATCGATCAGAAACGGCGCGATTTTAAGATTCAATTCGCCCGTGGCTTGGAGGAGGTCGAGTTTAATTTTAAAGAAAGTGCCCGCGCCTTTTTCGAATGTAAATTTTGCGGTGAACCTACCGACCAGGAAATTTGCGCCTCCTGCCGGTTAAAAAATTTGTTGTAACCGCTTTCAAAATCCTCAATATTTTTCTTGTTAGGCCTTGTTATTTATTGTTTAAATATGTTATATTTCAACTAGGTTAAAGTGTGTATAGTTTTATGGTTAAAAGCGGAGGCGTTCAATGTTAACCGGCTTAATTAAAATCATACGGTCTAGCTTGGTATTTCGTCTATTTTGCTTCTTTTTTTGTTTCCTCTTTGTTTTTTCCGGTTTGCCGGCTTTTGCCCAGGTTTTGCCTTACATGCCCCCTCCGGGCCAGATGATTACCCCGGCAGCAAAACCCTACGACCTTCCTTATATGGTGGGCATGCGCTTTTCTTCGGATAATATTTTTGAATTTACCTTTTTTCTAAATCGCGGCGATGCCGAAGTTAAAGATCAGGTTTTACGCCAAGAGGCGGATAAGGTGGGTAAATATTTTCTGGCGGCCTTGACCATCCCGGAAAAAGATATCTGGGTCAACCTTTCGCCTTATGAAAAAGACCGTATTATTACTTCCGAGCTCGGCCAAACCGATATGGGCAAAGACTTGTTAGGCGAGGATTATGTTTTAAAGCAATTGGCTTCTTCCTTGACCCATCCCGACAGCGAGAGCGGCAAACAATTCTGGAGTAGTATTTATAAACAAGCCCAGGAAAAACTGGGAACAACTAAGATACCGGTCAATACCTTTAACAAGGTCTGGATCGTGCCCGGTACGATTAAGATGCAAGAGGCGAACGATCGGGTAGTGATTAATCAGGCTGGTTTAAAAGTTTTAACCGATGAAGATTATTTGGCCACACAAAAGAATGGCGTAGGGGCGAATGATCATTCGCCCACCAATCAAGACGCGATAAATCGCGTCTCTACATCGGCGATGCGCGAGGTGATCGTTCCCTTGATCGAAAAAGAGGTAAATACCGGCAAACACTTTACCCAGCTGCGTCAAGTTTATCGCTCTATTATCATGGCCGGCTGGTTTAAAAAGAAACTAAAAGATACTATTCTTGACCAGGTTTATTTTAACCAGAAAAAGACGAAAGGCGCCGAGGTTAGCGACCCGTCTTTAAAAGATAAAATCTATAACGAATACGTAACGGCGTTTAACCAGGGCGTTTATAAACTGATCCGCAAAGAAAAAGACGCGGCCAACCCATTTAAGATGGCTAAACGGCAATACTTTTCCGGCGGAAGCTGGCTGACCGCGGCAGCCCAGGCACCGAGGAATCCTGCGGTGTGCGTGCCGGCTACGCCCGCGGAGGTTAATACTGCACTCGGCAAAGCCGCAACAAACAGGCTTGGTGAGCCGGGTTTTGAAGTAGATGTGCGGGCAAATGCCGTTGGGCGGGACGGCGTAGCTGTGCCCATGGAACAAGCGCAAGTTGCTCCTGATGCGGCGCGCGAAGAACTTACAGGTGACGCGTATAACCAGGCGGCATTAGCCGCGCTTGAGGCGGCAGTAGCGGCGGATCCTGGCAAGTTTGGCGAGATTACCGGTAACCGGGAGGAAATCGCTAAAGCAATCGGCGAAGCGCATGGTATGCCCGGCGGTTGGCGCGAGCTTACTCCGGAGGAAAGAGAAGCATTTCAACGTAACCCTCTGGCTTACAAGATTCCCATTTCTGGCCGGAAAATAGATGCAACACCGATCAAGACACCAACCGGCAGGTTTATTGTTACGCTGGGAACATCAATACAAAATGGAGAAAAGTTGGGGCGCCTGGCCCGGGCCGGTTTACTTCCGGCGCAGGCCCGCTTCCTGGCTGATGAAGGCTGGGTGGGTACGGATATGACGCCGAAGAGCCCCGCCGATACTGATGCTACGGGCAAAGGGGTTATGCCGCCAATTTCTATTGATGATGCTCGGAAAATAGCAGAACGGATTAATGGTTACAAATGGAATGGGTTTTCAATTGTGGTGACCCCGGGGGCAGAAGGTAGAGCGATTATTGAGATAAGCGTTCCGGCGTTGACCGGCAAAGAAGGGTTTACCGCTAAAGGCGAAGTAGATTTAAGCGATCCGGCCGTTGCGGGGCAATTCTATGATATTAGCAAAAATCTCAGGGGTATAGGTGATTCGGCTGGGATGGAAGAAGCGGATATCATGAGCATATTAAGAAAGTGGGGTGGATCTTTGCCGATGAGGACGGCTACTATTGCTGCCAAACAGGTTTCTCCAGCAGATATTCTTTCGAAGCTTAGCCTTTATGATGGCGTAGACGATGCATCAGCGATCGAAAGTAAACGCGATGAAGCAAGTGCGCAAAAGTTTCTCAAGGAATTACCAATTGCTTTTACAACGATCAGAGAATTGCAAAGAAACAAAACGATAGGCGCTGGTGATACTTACCGCGAATACAGATACGATCGTAGCCGGACAGAGGCAGAGCTATTCGTGTTAAGCATTTTGTTTAATAGGGGCGGATATCCGACTGGCACGAATGATGGAAAGGTTGCGATGACCATTAAGCTTATTCGGGATTATTATATTGCGAAAGGTATTCTACCGCCGGCTTCAAGTGATTCTGCTGCCGGCACGCCCGAAGCCGGCGGCACAGGTACGCCCGGCATTGGCGGAACAGGGCAAGCAGGCGCGTCCGCCGCGCAAGGGAATACCGGTGGTTTTGATTTTGCCGGTACGCAGAAAAACAGCGAGTTAACAATCACAGCCGGAGGGGTAAAAATATCCGGCGTGAAAGCGGCAGCTTATTTATCCGGCGGCCAGGTCGCCGGTTTCAAATTGGCGATCTTAGCTTTGCGTTATTAAAATTAAATTCAAGGGTACATTGTACGCCCTTGTTTCGTAAAACCCGTTCTCCGTCATTGGGGAACGGGTTTTCTTTTTCATGCAAGCCTTTAGCCTTGACTCTGTAATATAATCTGGTATATTTGTAATGTTTTATACTCCTGCGCGAAATGCGCGGGAGTATAATTGCTGCGTAGCTATGAGCGCAGCGAAAGCGAAGCAGAATGGTTTTCTGTGTTTTAAACGCAATATTAATAAGTTTCAGGAGGTATTTCTTTCATGAAGGTTGAGGTAACCAAGATCGATAAGTTAAAAAGGGTTATTAAAGTTAACGTCGACGGCGAGAGGTTTGCCAAAGATAAGAACGAATTTTATACTCAGGCCGCCAAGGATATCAAGGTCTCCGGGTTTCGTAAAGGCGCCGCGCCGATGGATATCGTGGAAAAGCATTACGGCAAGGCCTTGAAAGAGGAATTTGCTAATCACTATATTCAACATCAGTATTACGCTCAGGCTGTCGAAGATCAAAAATTGGTGCCGGCGGGAATGCCGCGCATTTTTGACGTCGAGATTGACGACGTTTCGTTAAAATTCAGCGCCGAGGTCGAAATCCGCCCGGAGCTTGAGCTCGACGCGAAGATTTACAAGGGTATCGTGATCAAAGAAAAATTCCCGGTTGTGGATGATAAAGACGTCGAGAAGGTAGTAGATGGGATTAAAGAGGGGTTAAAAAAACTTACCGGCAACGATTTAGAGGGCGATATCCTGGCGCATTGGTCAGGGCATAGCCATTTAATTACGCTTAAGGATTCGATTAAGGCCGAGATATTGACTGAAAAGCTGCGCCAGCGCCGTTTAAAGGTCGACGAAGAGGTGGCGAAACATCTTTTAAAAGAGATTGCGCTGGATCTTCCTAAGTCGGAAGTCGATCATTACCATCAGGAATTGGTGCACCGGCAGATCCATAACCTGGAAGAGCGCGGCGTATCCGGGGAAGATATCGAGAAATACAAAAAAGAGTTGGAAGATAAATTACGCCCGCGGGCTGAAGATGAGGTAAAACTCTTTTATATTTTACGCGCGATCGCGGTGAAAGAGAATTTAAAACTCGAAAAAGATTCTAACCTCGGCGAAATTGTATTAGGGTACGTCTTGAGTCAAGCCACGTACAAGTAAATTGTTCGTGTAGGGGCGGACCCATGTGTCCGCCCGAAATATTGAGGAGGTCATATGAAAAACGAATATGTGCCGATCCCGATGGTCATTGAGCAATCCGGCCGCGTGGAGCGCGCTTACGATATTTATTCGCGTCTTTTAAAGGACCGGATTATTTTTATCGGTACGCCGGTAGATGATAATGTGGCCAATGTGGTGATCGCGCAGATGCTCTTTTTGCAAATGGAAGATGTGAACAAGGATATTAACATGTATATCAACACTCCCGGCGGCGTGATCACCGCGGGGATGGCGATTTACGATACGATGCAATTTGTTAAATGCGAAGTAGCGACTTATTGCGTAGGCCAGGCGGCCTCGATGGGCGCGGTTTTGATGGCGGCCGGCACTAAGGGCAAGCGTTTTGCTTTGCCGAACGCGCGGATCATGATCCACCAGCCCTGGGGCGGCGTGCAGGGTACCGCAGAAGATATTTCCCGCCAGACCGACGAAATCTTACGATTACGCCATAACTTGAATATTATTTTGGCGAAACATACCGGCCAGACCGTCGAAAAGATCAAACAGGACACCGATCGTGATAATTTTATGAGCGCTGCCGAGGCAAAAGCTTATGGGTTGATCGACGAAGTTATTATTGTCGATAAAAAGAAAAGCTAAAGCGAGGTAAAGATGAAACGCAGATATTTACTTACTCCGGGGCCGTCACAAGTACCTTCATTTGTCCGTGAGGCTTTAGGCCGCGAGATGATGCACCACCGTACCGAAGAGTTTCGCGAAATATTAAAAGTTTCGGGCGAGGGTTTAAAAGAAATTTTCTGTACTAAAAATCCGGTATTGACCCTGGCTTCGTCGGGGACCGGCGCCATGGAAGCCGCGGTTACCAACCTCGTCAACAAAGGGGAGAAGATAATCGTTTTACGCGGCGGAAAATTCAGCGAGCGCTGGGCGGAGATCGCAAAGGCCTGGGGAATTGAAACGATCAATATGGATGTGGTCTGGGGAACTTCACCGGATCCGGTTGAATTGGATAAGCTTTTAACCGCCAACAAAGGCGTAAAAGCGGTTTATACTACGCTTTGCGAAACTTCGACGGCCACGGTATTCGATATTAAGTCATTGGCGCAGGTCACTAAAAAACATAATGTTATGATCGCGGTCGATGCGATCAGCGGTTTAGGCCAGGATTTGCTTTTAACCGATGAGTGGGGCGTTGATGTGGTGGTCAGCGGTTCGCAAAAAGGGTTGATGCTTCCGCCGGGCCTTGCCTTTATATCTTTAAGCGAAAAGGCGCAAGCTGCGGCAATGACGGCAAATCAACCGACTTTTTATTTCAGCCTGAAGAAAGCTTTGAAAAATTATGAAAAAAACGATACGGCATTTACGCCGGCGGTTTCGTTGATCGTGGGGTTAAAAGACGCGGTTAACGCTATTAAGGAAGACGGCGTCGCGGCGCGGTTTGTAAGATTTGCCAAAATGGCCTACGCGGTGCGCGAAGCCGGAAAGGCGATCGGTTTGACGGTTTATTCCAAACGCCCGTCGGACTCGGTCACGGCGTTTCACGTTCCGGAGGGGATGAAGGCCAAAGAGATCGTTAAAAAAATGCGCAAAGAATATGGGTTAAGTATTGCCGCCGGCCAGGGGGAAGAGCTGGAAGAAAAAATCATTCGCATCGCCCACATGGGTTGGGTTAATGAACAGGACCTTATTATGTGCTTTTCGCTCTTAGAAAAAGTGCTTAAAGATATGGGGTATAAAATTAAAATCGGAGCATCGGTTGCGCGTTTCCAGGAGGTCATCTATGGCTAAGGTCTTGGTTTCGGATAAGTTATCGCCTGAGGGCGTAAAAATTTTGCAGCAGGCCGGGTTTGAGGTCGATTGCAAAACCGGTTTGCCGCCTGAAGAACTTAAAAAGATTATCGGCAATTATCAGGCATTGGTCGTGCGCAGCGAGACCCAAGTTACCGCCGATGTGATTGCCTGCGCCAAAGCGTTGAAAGTGGTAGGGCGCGCCGGCGTGGGTGTCGATAATATCGACGTCGAGGCCGCTACTCATAAAGGAATTATCGTGATGAATGCGCCGGGCGGGAATACTATTTCGACCTGCGAACAGGCTTTTGCTTTGATTATGGCCTGCGCGCGGAACACTCCCACGGCCCATGCGTCGACTAAATCCGGCAAGTGGGACCGTTCTAAATTTAAAGGCGTAGAACTATATTCAAAAACTTTAGGTATTGTGGGCATGGGGCGTATCGGCAAGGAAATTGCCAAACGCGCTATTGCTTTTGGTATGCATGTCGTCGCTTATGATCCGTTTATTACCCAGGAGGTTGCGGAAAAGCTGGGTGTTAAGTCGGTTGCTCTCGATGAATTGGCTAAAACCTGCGATTTTATGACGGTGCACACGCCGCTTACCGAAGAGACGAAAAATCTGATCTCAGCGAAACAATTGGCGACGATGAAGCCGTCGGCTTATGTGATCAATTGCGCCCGCGGCGGTATTATTAATGAAGATGACCTTTATAATGCGCTGAAAGAAAAAAAGATCAAAGGCGCGGCGCTCGATGTTTATGTCGACGAGCCGCCCACCGGTTCCAAGCTATATGAACTGGATAATCTGATCATGACGCCGCATTTAGGCGCTTCAACCGATGAAGCCCAGCTTAACGTGGCGATCGAGATTGCCCATTGCATCGTGGATGCGCTTACTAACCGAGCTATCCGTAATGCGGTAAATTATATGCAGCTTGATCCGGAGACTTACAAGGTGATCGGGCCGTATTTTACCTTAGCCGAAAAGATGGGGCGTTTTATGGGCGGTATTTTAGAGGGCGCGGTAAAAGAAGTAAAGCTTACTTATGTAGGGGAGCTTTCTACTTATAAAGTGGATATTTTAGCTGGTTCGTTTGTGAAAGGCCTTTTGGTGCGCCAAATGGGCGACGAGATCAACGATATTAATGCGATCGAATTAGCCAAGGGGCGCGGCGTAAAGATAGAACAGGTAAAAGTTACGGAAGATCAGGAATTCGCCAACTCGATCCAGGCATGTGTCGTGACCGACAAGGAGACTAAGACATTAGAGGGCACGCTCTTTGCCAACAAAGACGCGCGTTTGGTTAAATTTGACGGCATTTATCTGGAAGTGGCCCCTACCGAATATATGTTGGTGATCGAAAATCAGGACAAACCCGGCGCCATTGGTTTTTTAGGCACAGTCTTAGGTAAGCATGGAGTGAATATCGCCGATATGAGCTTGGGCCGCAGGAAGGAAAAAGGGATGGCGCTTACGGTGTTAAATATCGACAGCGCGCTTGATGAAAAAGTTTGTGCGGAGATAAAAGCCAATCCGATCATCGTTTCTTTAAAGGTGGTAAAATTATGAGAAGAAAATTGTTTATGATACCGGCGGTTGTGATCACTTTGGCAGTTTCGGTAACCGGATATGCTAAAACCGACCAGAAAAACGGAAAAATATCGATTACGGTGATCACCGACACGAAGTGTGAATTTTGCCCTATCGACGCGGCGCAAAAGGGCCTTGAAAGTTATCTTCCTCAGGCAGCCTTCAGCTTAATGGATTATCGCGCTAAGCCTGCCCAAGCCTTGATTGCTAAATATAAGGTTACGACGTTGCCTTGTTTTTTGATACCGGCCGAGGTTAAAAATTTAGACGGGTTTAAAAATATTTCCGAGAGCTTGGCCCAGAATGGGGATAAATTTATCTTGAAGCAGGACAAGGCAGGGATATTTTTATTTTTAGGCCGCCATTATGCGGATAATGAAGTCACTTATTTTTTAGATTTCTATGATTCCCGCACCAAGGACACTTTCCCCGCATTGTGTGAATTCTGTAAAGAAAAAAATATTAAGCTGAATATCAATATTATCGTGCCGTCGGTCCAGGTCTTTGGTTATCCCCAGCAGGAGATTACGACCGCGTTGGCGGTGCGAAAAGTCTATCCGGATAAATTTTTTGATTATTTGAGTGAACGGATAAAATTTATCGAAACTCTTGACTGTACGACTTCCGCGGCTAAAATGTCCCTGGATATAAACGCATTGAACAAGGCGCTGGAGCCCGCTGAAGCCGGTCAGCTTTTGAAAGACAATGAGGTCTTGGCGAAGGAGCTGGGTATTACCAACGGCAACGCGTTTTTAGTCAATAATGTGCGTTTATTTATGATTATGAAGGCGAAGAAAGAAGATTTTGCCAAGATTATTAATTGTAAATAGGAGGATTGCATAGAATGGCTACGATCTATATACTTGATGTTACCAACCGCGATGGGGTGCAGACTTCGCGCATTTGCCTTTCGAAATTACAAAAGACGATGCTCAACATGTATCTTGACGAGATGGGGGTATATCAGAGCGAATTCGGGTTTCCTTTGACCAATCATGAGATCAATTATTTAAATGCTAATCTTGAGTTGGCCAAGATCGGCGCGATAAAACGCCTTAAACTTTCCGGCTGGATCCGGGCTACCCGCGAAGATGTAGAGCTGGCATTAAAAAATGTTCCCGGGTTGGAGAATATGAATCTCTCGATCTCTACTTCCGATCAGATGATCAAACATAAATTCCAGGATAAGCTTGACCATAAAGCGATCATCGAAGAGATGACCGACGCGGTAAAATGCGCTAAAAAACACGGTTTAAAGATCGTCGGTGTCAATGCCGAGGATGCTTCGCGTTCTTCCTTGAATTATCTGGTTGATTTTGTAAAAGCCGCGCAAGATGCCGGTGCCGACCGTTTCCGCTATTGTGACACTTTAGGCTACGATACTCCCTTTTCGATTTATGACCGCATTGCGGCGATCGTCGATAAAGTGAAGATACCTATCGAGATCCATTGCCATAACGATTTAGGGATGGTTGTGGCGAATTCGGTCGCCGGGGCAAAGGCGGCGGTCGACGGCGGGGCCGATGTTTATATTAACACCTGCGTTAATGGCATGGGCGAACGCGCCGGGAATGCCGATATTGTCAGCGTAATTCTGGCGATCAAGCACGGCAGCGGCATGGAGAACTATAAGCTTGACGAAAAGATCAATTTGAAAAAAGCATGGATGATTTGTAAATATGCTTCTTACGCTTTCGGTATACCGATCCCGATTAACCAGCCGGGCATCGGTTCCAATGCCTTTGCCCATGAGTCGGGCATCCACGCCGACGGCGCTTTGAAAAACCGCCGTAACTATGAGCTTTATGACCATGAAGAGTTAGGCCGCGGAGAGCCTGAGATCATTAATACCGGCCGCAGTATTACGGTAGGAGAATATTCGGGGATCAAGGGTTTTCGCAATGTTTACGATCAATTAGAGGTTAAATTTAACGACGAGGCCCAGGCGCGCCATATTTTAGAGCTGGTGCGTTTTGCCAATGTTCATAATCAAAAGCCCTTGGTAGCAGACGAACTTAAATTCGTGGCGAACTATCCCGATATTGCCAAAAAGATTTTCACTATGTTCCCTAAAGCTTAAGGAGCCGTAATTGAATACCATCGTCGTAGGTTTGCAATGGGGTGATGAAGGCAAGGGTAAGATTATCGACTATCTTTCGCGCGATGCCGATATCATCGTGCGCTTTCAGGGCGGTAATAACGCCGGCCATACCGTAGTCTGCGGCGGGAAAAAGTATATTTTTCACGTTATCCCTTCCGGGATCCTGCATAAAAATAAAATCTGCGTGATCGGTAACGGCGTCGTGCTTGACCCTAAGGTTTTGCTTGATGAGATCGAATATTTGAAAAAAAACGGTATCGATATTTCCCCGGAAAATTTAAAGATATCTTCGCTGGCGCACGTGATCATGCCGTACCACCGTTCGCTTGATTCTTTCCGTGAAGCGAAACGCGAGCAGAAGATCGGCACCACTAAGCGCGGTATCGGCCCCTGTTATTCCGATAAGATCGCCCGTTGCGGGGTGCGCGTCGTCGATCTGCTCGATTGTGATACCCTGGCCTTTAAGATCAAAGATAATTTAAACGAAAAAAACCCCCTTTATAAAAATGTTTACGGCGCCGCGCCGTTTTCCTTCAATGATGTTTTTAGCGAATATAACGATTACGCTAAAAAGCTTGCGCCTTATTGTTGCGATACCGTGGAATATCTTTACGATAAGCGCAAAAAACGCTTTTTATTCGAAGGTGCGCAGGGAACGTTTTTAGATGTCGATTTCGGCACATACCCTTTTGTTACTTCTTCGAGTACGATCGCGCCTAACGCCGGAGTAGGAAGCGGTGCGCCGTTTGTGAAGATCGACCGCGTGATCGGGGTAACGAAAGCTTATACTACCCGCGTCGGTGAGGGGCCGTTCCCGACCGAGTTCGACGAAAAGATGGGCGAACAAATCCGTAAATTGGGCAATGAGTTCGGTGCTACGACCCAGCGGCCGCGCCGTTGCGGCTGGCTCGATTTACCGTTATTGCGGCGCGCCGCCATTTTAAACAACATTACTCACATCGCTTTGACCAAGCTTGATGTTCTCGACAGCTTGCCGCAGCTTAAGTATGCTTATGCCTACGAGGGAAAATTTAAAAAATTCAGCGCGTTCCCGCATGATCTAAGCTTAGCCAGGCCCGTCTATAAAACGATCGAGGGCTGGCATTGTGACACTACCGGCGTACGCGGCTACAAAAAACTTCCTCGCCAGGTTAAGAATTACATCCAGCTGATTGAAAAATTTGTGGGGGCCAAAGTACAATACGCCTCGGTGGGGCAAAACCGCGACGCGATCATTAAAAAACCCGGTGTTTAACGGACTTACCGATTATTTTGCTGCTCAAGAACGCGAATGGGAAGCGATCTGTATCCGCTGCGGCGGTTGCTGCGGTGCGTTCGATGATCCTTGCATCCATTTATGTTCCGACACTCCCGGTAAATATTTTTGCGATATCTACGAGAATCGTTTTGGTACGCGCGCCAGCGTAAAGGGGGAAAGATTTACCTGCGTCCATATCACCAAACTTACCTACACCCATTGGAAAAATGATCACCTCTGTGCTTATAAGCGCAAAAAAGTCAACCCAGGCTTATAGTTCGCTAAAAATGTAACCGCTTGCAAAACACCCCTAATTTACCCTTGTTTTTTACTTCCCCTGCATGGTATATCTGAATCTAAGGAGGTAAGGTTGATCTAAGGGAAAAACACTTTTAACACTTGCGAAAGGAGGCGAGTAGCAGCTCTGCAACTTCTTAAGGGTTAGGCGTGCTATCAACCTGATAAACCAGGAGGTGCAGTCCCGCGCTGAATGAATATTCAACGCGGGGCTTTTCTTTTATTTGACATTTTTAGGGTAGTTTTGACCGTTGACTTTATAGGGGCGCAAGTTATAATATACGCAATATGCGCCACTTTAGATATATATTAATTATTGCGGGGTGTTTACTTATCGCGGGTAGGGCTTTTGCCGGGGAGACGGTTTCGAAGGTAGAGATCAAGGGTAACCGCCTTATCAGCGATTCAAAAATCATCTCTAAGATCAAGATCCGCGCCGGAGAGCCTGCCAACGAAAATATTGTCAATGCCGATGTGAAAGAGCTTTATGCCAGCGGTTTTTTCGAGACCGTAAGCGTTGAGCGCGCCAAAGCTGCCGATGGGGTGGTGCTTACCTTTCGTTTTAAAGAAAAACCGGTTTTGAAAGAATTGATTATTCAAGGTAATAAAAAAATAAGAAAGCAATCCCTCCAGGACCTGATCCCCGATATTAAGTCCGGCGCCTTCATCGACGATTATAGGATAGAGGCGGCCGAGCGTAAGATTAAAAATCACTATGTAGAAAAAGGTTTTACCCGTGTTGAGATAAACCACGAGCTTCAAATGAGCGCCGACGGTTCGGCTAAATTGATTTTCAAGATAAACGAAAATAGCGTGGTACACGTAAAAGCCGTGCACATTGAAGGAAATAATACTTTTACTTATATCCGCGTTATTAAGGTAATAAAAACTCATCCGGCCTGGCTTTTTAACCGTACCGTGTATAAGGAAGATGTGATCGATGACGACAAGAAACGACTCGTAGATTTTTACCGCCTGCAAGGCTTTAACGCGGTTGAAGTGAATATTGATCACGAATTGCGTTCCGATGGGATACATATTTTCGTAAGGATAAAAGAAGGTTTTCGGTCTTATGTTGGCAAGGTTGCGATTGTAGGGAATAAAGATGTTCTTACCGGGCAATTGGAAAAGGTAATGGAGCTTAATGAGGGCAAAGTCTACAGCGAGTATGCCGTATATGAAGAGATTTCCCGCCTGCGCGACGTCTACATGGAGCATGGTTATATTTTTGCCCGTATCGATAACGAACCGGTATTTAACGCGAAGACTCAGAAGGTCGATCTTACGTATAATATCACCGAGAACGATACGGCTTACGTGAATGAGATATTTATCCGCGGCAATGTTAAGACTAAAGATAAGGTTATACGCCGCGAGCTGCGTATTTATCCCGGCGATCGTTATGACGGGAAAAAAGTTAAACGTTCTAAGGAGCGCCTTGAAAATTTAGATTATTTCAAAGATGTGCGTTTCGATACCGAACCTAAGCCGGAAAAGGATCAGGTAGATCTGGTGGTTAATGTTAATGAAAACAAGACCGGTTATTTCAGTTTCGGAGGCGGTTACAGCACGGTTGATTCGGTGATGGGTTTTATCGAACTGCGGCAGCGGAATTTAGATATTGCCAATTGGAGTACTTTTACCGGCGCCGGGGAAGATGCGACGATCAGCGCCAGCGTCGGCGCAAAATCTAACCAATACGGTATAAGTTTCAATAACCCTTACATTTTCGATTGGCCGTATTCGTTTGGATTGGAAGTCCACCGGCGCGGGCATAAGCGCGACGACAGTAACGGATACTATTATCAGGATGAGGATTTCGGCGGATCGGTAAACGTAGGCCATGAGTTTAACGAAAATTTTTCGGCCATGGTATCTTATGGCGCCGACCAGACTAAAATCAACAATGTTGAAGATTCTGCCAGTTCATCTATAAAGTCGGTTATCGGCACAACGACTTTATTTAATGTGGGGCTGGGTACATTTTTCTCTACGCGGGATAATGTTATTAACCCCAATCGCGGTATTCTTATTTCCAACATGGTTAATGTTTACGGCGGCCCGTTCGGCGGCGATTATAGTTTTGTGAAGGACTATTTTGGGATAAACGAGTATGTACCTTTTGCGCATAAATCCGTGCTTGAATTCAGGTTTAATGCCGGGATTGCCAGTCCTTACGGCGGTTCGGGCGATACTCCTTTGTTCGAGAGGTTTTATGCCGGTGGACAAGGCACGCTTCGCGGTTATCATGAGCGTCTAGTAGGTCCTCAGGACCCGTCTGATGGTGATCCGATCGGCGGCGATTCGATTGTCCTGGCCGGGGTGGAGTATACTTATCCCATCGTCGATTTTGTGAAAGCCGCCATATTTTTTGATTCCGGAAATGTTTGGGAAAAGGTCGGCGATATTTTCAGTACTAAACTTTTAAAGAGTATCGGTGTGGGCTTAAGGGTAAAAACCCCCATTGGGCCGATAAGCGTAGATTATGGTTTTCCTCTGGATGCCGAGCCGGGCGAGGATCATGTAGGGCATGGGCGTTTTAATTTTAACGTGAGTAGAGGGTTTTAAACAAGGAGGTTTTGCGATGAGAAGGGCATTTTACGTTTTGGTGGCGTTGGGGTTCGCGTGCGCATTGTGTGTCACAAGCTTTGCCAAGGATATGAGGGTGGGCTATGTTGACGTCTTTAAGGTTTTCCAGGATTATAAAAAAACTCAGGATTACGAAAAAGAGCTGGATGCCAAGAAGACCAGGCAAGAGGCGCGCTTAAAATCAAAGGAAGAAGAAATTAAGAATATGCAGAACGGGATCGACGCTTTAAAGGACGACCAGAAAGAGAAGGCAAGAGATAAGATGAATCAGGCGGCGGTTGCGCTTGATAGCGAAGTAAGACAGGTCGGGAACGATTTGCAGAAAGAGCGCGAATCAAAAATGAAGGAATTGGTCGATGACGTTAATAAGATCGTCAGCGAATATGCACAGAAAAAAGGTTTTGATCTGGTTATGAATAAAACCGCGGTGCTTTACGGCGACTCGTCGATGGATGTTACCGCCGATATTCTTTCTATCGCCAATCAGCGTTATGTTCCCGGCGCAACTTCCCGGAAGTAATCTTTTTTGAGGGTTTGATGCGCGTTACTCTTGAAGAAATTGCCAGACTCATCGGCGCGAAAAACGCCGGTGAGTCTGGTCTTATTATTACCGGCCTTGCCGGGATCAAAGAGGCCAAAGCCGGAGATATAACTTTTTTGGCTAACCTCAAATACGCCGCGCTTGTTGATTTAACCAAGGCGTCGGCGGTCATTGTGCCGGAAAATTTCGATCTTCCCGGCAAAGCGCTGCTTAAGGTAAGTAATCCGTCGCTTGCCTTTTCAAAAGTGGCTCAAGCTTTTGCCGGCGCGAATATTAAACACCCTCAAGGCGTACATTCGGCGGCAATAATCGCGAAAAGCTCCCGATTGGCCGAGAATGTAAGCGTGGGCGCCGGCGCGGTGATTGAAGACGGCGCCGTGATCGGTAAAAATACGATTATTTATCCGAATGTTTTTATCGGGAGTAATGCCAAAGTTGGTGAAAATTGTCTTATTTATTCCAATGTTTCTTTGCGCGAAAGTGTCGAGATCGGTGATCGTGTGATTATCCATTGTGCAGCGGTAATCGGCAGCGATGGATTTGGTTTTGTTACAATCGACGGACGGCACGAAAAGATTCCACAGACCGGGACAGTCGTGGTCGAGGACGATGTGGAGATCGGCGCTTGCGTTACGATCGACCGCGCACGGTTTGAAAAGACCGTAATCGGCGCCGGTACCAAGATTGATAATCTGGTGCAGATCGCGCATAATGTAATAATCGGCAAAAATTGCATAATCGTTGCTCAAGTAGGGATTGCCGGGAGCACTGTTTTAGGGGATAATGTTACTTTGGCCGGACAGGTCGGGGTGGCCGGGCACCTTAAGATCGGTAATAACGTTATCGTGGCGGCGCAGTCGGGGGTTTCTAAAAGTATTCCGGACAATACGGCGGTTTTCGGATCTCCGGCTAAGCCCTTTAGCGAGGCTAAGCGCCTCAATGCGTGTGTGGGGCGGTTACCGGTTTTATATAAACGCGTGGAAGCTCTGGAAGCAAAAATAAAAGAGCTTGAAACGAAGGGAAAAAATGGATAAGCAAAGTACGCTTAAAAGCAAAGTTTGTTTTGAGGGCATAGGTTTGCATAGCGGATCGTCGGTCAAGGTGGAAGTTTCGCCTTTGCCTGTCGGCTGCGGCATTATTTTTGAGCGTAAAGATATTACAAGTGAACCGTTTAAGGCTTGCGTTAATGCCGTCTTAAAATCGGAAAAATTTTTGCGCCGCACCTGTATCGGTACGGAAGCGGTGTACATTCAAACCGTAGAGCATTTGATGGCGGCTTTGTATCTGGCCGGTATCGATAATGCCAAGGTCGATGTTTGGGGTGAAGAGATACCCGGTATGGACGGCAGCGCCAAAGAGTTTTTTGATGGTTTTAATAAGGCCGGTGTTATCGATCAGGAGGCGCCGCGAAAATATATTTGTATTAAAGAGCCGCTTTCCGTCGAGATGGGCTCCCGGAGCATCACGGCCCTGCCTGCGGATGAACTAAAGATTTCTTACACTTTGCAATATGATAATCCGGTGATCGGTACATCGTATTTTGCTTCTACCATCGGCCGCGGCCAGGAAAAAGCAGCTTTAGAAAAGATCTACGAAGCACGCACGTTCTGTCTTGCCGATGAGGCAAAAAATCTTTTAGGTTTAGGCATGGGCAAGGGTTCGAATTACACCAACACCCTGGTAGTTTCGCAGAGCGAGGTAGTAAAAAATAAATTGCGCTGTCAAAATGAATTTGCAAAACATAAAGTTTTGGATTTAATCGGCGATCTATACCTGGCCGGGCCGGTTAAAGCCAGTATTATTGCGGTTAAAAGCGGCCATACGGCGACGATACAATTATTAGGCAATATTATGGATCAACAAAATACAATCGGTGAAGGCGGTGTATTGGAAATTGTCGATATCATGAAGATACTTCCGCACCGTTACCCGTTTCTTTTAGTTGACCGGATTATTCATCTCGAAAAGGGAAAGAAAGCCGTGGGGATCAAAAGTGTTACAATGAACGAGCATTTTTTCCAGGGGCATTTTCCGGGACGCCCGGTGATGCCCGGTGTTTTAATCGTTGAAGCGATGGCGCAGGTGGCCGGGGTAACAATGCTTTCTTGTGATGAGCATAGAGGCAAACTCGCTTTTTTCATGGCGATTAATAACGCAAAATTTCGTAAACCGGTTGTGCCGGGCGATCAATTACGTTTTGAGATCGAAGTTATAAAGGCGCGCTCAAAGACGGGGATTGTTGCCGCTAAGGCGTTTGTGGCTGATGGCCTGGTGGCCGAGAGCGAACTGATGTTCGCTTTCGTTGATTAAGTGTTGTTGCCCCTGCATTTTTTGATATAATTATACAACCATGAAAAAGGAAATACACCCGTCCGCGATTATCGGCAAAAATGCCGTGATCGGTAAAAATGTAAAGATCGGTCCCTTTGCGGTTGTGGCTGATCATGTTACGATCGGCGACGGTACGATAATCGATGCCGGAGCGCAGATACTGAATTATACCGATATCGGTAAAAACTGCCATATTTTTTCCTACGCAGTACTGGGAAGTATTTCCCAGGACCTTAAATATAACGATTGCCGCAGCTATGTTACGATCGGCGACAATAATACGATTCGTGAATTTGTGACGATCAACCGCAGTACCGGTTCTGACACCGCGACCGTGATCGGTAATAATAACCATATTATGGCTTATTCGCACATAGCGCATGACTGTTCGATCGGTGACCATAATATTTTGGCTAATTGTGCTACTTTGGCCGGTCATGTAACGATTGAAGACCATGTGGTAATGGGCGGCCTTTCGGCGATTCATCAATTCTGCCGCGTGGGGATGCTTGCAATCATCGGGGGGTGCACAAAAGTGGTGCAGGACGTTCCGCCTTACTCGATGTGTGACGGCCACCCGGCGCAGGTGCGCGGAATTAATCTGGTCGGTTTGCGCCGCGCCGGCTATAAGCAAGATGCGGTAAGCTTACTTAAAAAAGCGTATAAAATTGTATTTTTTGATGATCATCCTTTTGATAAAGCGAAAGAATTAGTGCGTAGAGACGTAACTAAATCGAAAGAAGTAGCGCAGCTTCTGGATTTTATTGCTGCGTCGAAACGCGGGATAACCCGCTAAAGGATTATGAAGATAGGAATAATTGCCGGGAACCGCATGTTGCCGGTAGAATTATCGCGCGGTATCAAACAAAAAGATCGCGGCCGCGAGATCGTGGCGATTTGTTTTAAAGGTGAAACTTCGTCCCGCATCCTTGATTATTGTGATAAGGCTTATTGGATCTATCCCGGCCAGCTAGGCCGGCTTCGATCGATCATAAAGCAAGAAAATTTAAAACAGTGCGTGATGGCCGGTCAGATCAGCCCCTGGCGCATTTTTTATCCGCGCTACTGGGATGCCGAGTTGGCGGAGCTTATCAAGAATAATAAAGATTTTCGTCCGCACGCGATTTTTGCTTCGATTATCAATCATATCCAGCAAGACGGGGTAGAGTTTATCGACTCGACGTTATATCTTAATGAGTCGATGGCGACCAAGGGATTAATGAATTCAGTGCCTTTAAGCGAAAAAACTGCGCGTGATATTGAATATGGAGTACAAATAATAGAGCGTTTTGTCGAGCTGGATGTGGGCCAGACGATTGCGGTGAAGGAATGTTCGGTTGTCGCCGCAGAGGCCCTTGAGGGTACTGATAATACGATCAAACGCGCCGGCCGGATTGCCGGCAAAGGGATCACGGCTATCAAGTTCAGCAAATCCAACCAGGATTTACGTTTTGATGTACCGGTAGTCGGCATTAAGACTCTTAAAGTCCTGCAGCGGATACAAGCCTCGGCGTTAGCGATCGAAGATGATCAGGTGATAATTCTTGAGAAAGATAAATTCCTTGGCCTCGCCGATAAGTGGCGCATTTCGATTGTCGGTATCGTTAACGGTTAGCGCCGTTATGAAGATATTTTTTTCCCTTCTTTCTATTTTGTTTTTTACTTTTGGTTCTTTTGCTGCCGACATTCCGCTTAATATGGCGGCTTCCTTGAAGGAAAGTTTTGAATATACCGCCGCAATAAATAAATTGAAAGTTACGGAGTTTGCCGCCTTACCATCCACAGAGAAACGTTTTCTGGCACGCCTGTATTTTCTTAATGGCGATGATTTGAAAGCGTTGGAAATTTTTTCTCATCTTAGGCCTCTTGTTTGGCAGGACTTAGTTTACAAGGGATTGTGTTGCGAAGCCATGGGTAAAGATGATATGGCGGTTGAGGCATATAGCGCATCGCTCAAATTACAGGAGAGCTCGATCGCTCTTTATCGTTTAGCCAAGATATATTTTCACCGCAATGATTTTACGCTTGCGGCGCAATTTTTTACGCGTACGATCGCTTTGGATAAAAGTATTCGTTTAGCTTATTATTATCTAGGTAAGTGCAACTTAAGTGCGGGTAATTTTGTTAAGGCGCATTCCTATCTTGCTCAGGCTTCAAATTTCTACCCACAAAAAAATGAACCTAAACAAGATGAGTATCTCGCTCATGACAAATTGGGGGAAGATTATTTCGAAAATAAAAAGAAAGAAAAAGAAAACGTGCGGAAAAATATCCGCATCGAAGCTTATTCGCGGGATGTGACGGCGCCGCTTTTAAAAGTCGGCATCGCTAAAAATATAAAAGAGGCTACATTTAAATGTGGTGAAGCGTTTTTGATCACCGATGGGAAGAATTCTTTCCGCGCCGAACCCGGAGATCTTTACGCGATCACTTTTCAGGAAGGGTATTTTATTTTAAAAGACTATTTACGCAAAAAAGTTTTACTTAAGCTTGAAGGTGCGGTAGACATCAAGGCCAAAACATATCCTTTTTATGTTTTAGATATTGTTTCCGGTGTTGGTACCTTTTGGCATCGCCAGCTGGACGGTTTTTTTCGCGGGGATTTACGGCTTTTACCTTCGTCGGAGAGCGCGACTTTAGTGAATATTGTAAGTGTTGAGGATTATCTTTACGGGGTCTTGCCCTCGGAGATCATGCCCGGCAGCCCGCCTGAAGCGCTTAAGGCGCAGGCGGTTGCGGCGCGCACGATTGCCTTAAAAAGTTTTGGCCGCCACAAAAAAGAAGGTTACGATGTCTGTTCCGAGGTCCATTGCCAGGCCTATGGCGGTATGCTGGTCGAACGTCCGGGGACGACCGCGGCGGTCAAGGGCACCCGCGGCATGGTTTTATTATATAAGAATAATCTGGCTGAAGCGTTTTACCACGCGAATTGCGGCGGATGCCTGCGCGATGATGCTTTCGGCGCAAAAAACGGGTGCCTCCTTATTAAGCGCGACAGCGATAGCGGCGCATTTTGCCCGACAGCCTACGAGCTTGACCAGTGGTTTTTCGATGCGCCGCAGGATACTTTTTCATATACAACAAGAAGCAGTTACCGTTGGCAGCGGATCATTGATCAGGAAGATTTTTTATTTCTGTTTAAACAGGATATCGGCACTTTAAAAAATTTTAATCTTTTCGGCAGGGGGCCATGCGGCCATTATTCGTCGATTGCTTTTGATGACGCCGGGGGAAGCATTGCGCTTAAAAGTGATTTGGATATCCGTAACTATTTTGACGGACTGCGTTCGAGCGCCTTTGATCTGGAGATAAAATACGCTAACGATAAAAAGCCGCAATTTTTGATCTTTTGGGGGGCGGGATTTGGCCACGGCGCCGGGTTATCCCAGGACGGCGCGGTAAAAATGGGCAAACTCGGCCGCAAATACACGGATATCTTAAAACACTACTACCCCAACGCTCAGATTGAGAAGAGGTATTAACCTGCCGGTATGGTAGGGGAGGGGCACGCCCCTCCCGCGATTTACGGAAATAAATTTATAACATTAAAATATAATTCGGACGTTATTTTTATAACGGGCGAGGCATGCCTCGCCCCTACGCCAAACCCGATGATTTTCCTTGGCCAATATGGTATTATATTGCACAAGGTATGTAGTATTTTAACGGATGCATAATGTTGTGAGGTTAAAGAAATGATAACTTTTCGATTGATTTTGGCGATAGCTATTCTTTTACTTGCAGTTTATTTTGTAGCAATGAATTGGGGTTGTGTTATCATCAGCATGATAAACAAGCGGAAAGGGGTCGATTGTCACCATTCTACTGTACCCTTGGTGTCCCTGATTCTTACGGTTTTTGCTTACATTAGCTATCCGTACCCTGCAAAGAACTGGATCGTTATTATTCCCATTCTTGATATAGGAAATTGGATGCTTCTTTGGTTTCCTATCGTACTGATGAAAAAAAGATAATCAAAGAAAACACCGGAAAATAATTCGAGGTATTAAAATCCTGCCTTAATGTTTTTCTTTTTTCTGCACAAATAACCAGAATTCGCGGGGAGTGAGTATGGGGATAAAATCGTAATTTTTCAAAACCAGCAGGTCTTTATCGCCGGTGACGATAACATCGGCCCCGGCGGTAACGGCAGTTCCCAAAATTTCCAAATCATCTTTGTCGCGGCATGCATTGTGAGGTATTGGCGATGGTTTAACCTTTTTTCCCTCCGAAGATAAAAAAACTAAGATTTCGTCGGCCTTGTGTTTGGGAAGTTTGATTTTTTTGCAAAGATTACCATAAACTTCTTCGAGAATATGTTCGCTTAAAAACAGAGATTCTGTGTGCAGGCAGTATTCTAAAACATCGGCACAAAGCCCTCTGGTGGCAAAGGCGGCGATGATTACGCTCGAGTCTAAAACGACTTTCATGAAATGATTTTAAAAATGTCTTCGTCGGTCAACAGTCCCTGGGATTCGGCAAAGGGGAGGACTTGCGAGCGTAGCGCTCTAAATCGGCGTACCGCCAAAAAACTTTTCAAAGAATCACGCACTAAGTCGCTTACCGGTATTTTTTCCTGGCGGCTTATGGTTACCAGTTGCTTTTCCAGGCGGTCGGATATTCTAACGGTTAAGCTTTTACCCATATTTCTACCTCCGTAATACAATGTAACACATTATTTGATAAATGTCAAGGCGGTTGGTTTTATGGCAGGTGGACACGCAGGTCCGTCCCTACGCCCAACACGTTAGCGGATAGTGCGCGCTGACCCTTTTCCACATCTCCTGCGTTTCCATGCACAAATATAACGGCGTAGTTTGGTCGTAGCCACGGATCATTTCAATCATTTTTAGGTAGATCTCTTCGCGTAAAAATTCCGGGTAGCGCAATTTTTTATCGCCGCCCAAAAGCAATTCGCCGTAAAAAATATCACTTTCCGGGAAACGCTTTTCGCAGGCGGTTTTTAATTTACGGTTTGAGCGTAAAGTGCCTAAGCTTATCCAGGCAAGGGGCGGTTTAACCTTCGCGTAAATTTTTTCAATAGTTTTTTTGTATTCTTCCTGCCAATTTTCCGAATGTATTATAGGGTCAAAATGAAAAGCGAGCTTATAGCCGTGGTTTTGACATTTTTGCGCGGCTTTAAAGCGTTCATGTAATGTCGCTGCGCCCAATTCTTCTTGCGCACAGATTTTTTCTGTATTTAGAGACCAGGCGATCACGCAATTGGCGGCGGCGTCGATCTCTAAAAGATTTTTAATGTTAGCGCTTTTGGTCTTTAACTCGAAGATAACGTTTTTATTTTTAAAGTAGGGGATAAGTTTTTTTGAATAGCCGGTAATATTGTCCAAGGCGAGCGAATCGGTAAATTCACCGGTACCGATACGGATGGTTTGTGTTAAATTTGCGTTGATCTTATCAAAGGCAATAAAAAAATCTTCGATATTCGCCGGTAAAATTATACCGGGAAAATTTGTATAATGCTGCAGATAGCAATAGGAACAATCGAAAGGGCAGCCGAAACCTAAATTCAATATCCAGTAACCGCAGCGTACATGTTTGGGGGTACATGGGCAGGGTTTAATGTGATCGAACTTTTCCTGTACGATAAAAAGTAACGGGCGTTTTAAGTCGCTTAACTCGAAATGGTAATTCCTTATATATTCGTGGCGGTGGGGTATGAATTCTACCGGCACATCAGAAAAAATATTTTGTATATTGCGGCTTAATTCGCTTTTAGCGCAGGCACTTTCGATAAAAATCTTTTCGGGGGTAAAATTTTTTTGTATCGGGTATTTCTTTGCGATAGGAGAGGCAAGCGGCGCAATAAAAACTTCCGTTGGCTTTAAGCGTATTCTTTTTGCCGTGAGAGGGAAACGGCGTGATAAAAGCAATTTTCTTAATTCAACAAAGCGGTACGG
>Ga0265316_10000460_pt1 | contig 46257 bp, 43 predicted proteins | sample 4522metaG_FD_202092 | JGI IMG/M metagenome (GOLD analysis project Ga0265316, IMG submission 202092) | Rhizosphere microbial communities from Carex aquatilis grown in University of Washington, Seatle, WA, United States - 4-5-22 metaG | ecosystem: Host-associated > Plants > Roots > Rhizosphere >... | reverse complement strand
CGGGATCAATGAGGATGTGATTCGCCGATACATTGAGTATCAAGGAAGAGAGGACAGCGGACAAGCCAAGCTTGTATTGTGACTATGCCCTGAAACCCCGTGCCGTAAGGCCGGGGTGTTTCATTTTGTCGATCGGACAACAGCCTCTTCAAGTTTGATGCTCAAAATTTTCGATACGGCGTCGTCGCCCATGGTGACGCCGTAGATCATGCCGGCGCGCTCCATGGTGTAGCGATTATGCGTTACGACGATGAATTGGGTTTTGCCGGTGAGTTCAAAAACAATGTCGGCGAAGCGGACCGAGTTGGCTTCGTCCAATGCGGCGTCGACTTCGTCCAAGACGACGAAGGGGGAGGGGTTAACGGCGATGATCGCGGAAATGAGCGCGATCGCGGTCAGCGCGCGTTCGCCGCCGGAAAGAACGTTGATACTCTTAACGCGCTTCCCAGGCGGTTGGGCGACAATTTCGACGCCCGGTTTGGTCGTGAATGTTTTGGCGTTGCTCGGGTCTTCGCCTTCCGCAACCTCCATCGTTTTTGTTTCGGGTTCCAAATAAATGAGTTTGGCATTGCCGCCGTTAAACAGTATGCGGAAGAATTTTTCAAATTCAACGCTTATTTTTTTAAAGGCTTCATGGAAGGCGCGGCCGATCGTTTCGTCGAGTTCTTTGCCCAACTCAAGCAACTTGCCTTCGGCGGAGATGAGGTCGTCGTATTGCGTCTTCAATGTTTCGTAGCGCGTTGCCGTTTCGGTGTGTTCGCGCACGACTTCGGTATCAATGCCGCCAATGGCCGCAAGTTGTTGCTTAAGACGCTGGATATGGCGATATGCTTCTTCTGCCCCCTCCGATGAGGGGGCATCCTGAGCTTGCCGAAGGACTTCCTTATCTTCGGTTGCGCCTTGGAGCAGGGGAGCTAGATCTGAAAGTTGCATTTCGGCCTTGATCTCGGACTCCAGGTCCTCCAAACGCTGTTCGGTCTTCGCGAGCGCAATGCGCCGTTCGCCAAGCTCCGATCGCAAACGGGTGACGATTTCCAGCAAGTTCTGGTATTCGCGCTGTAAGGCGAAGAAAGCGGATTTTTGTTCGCGTTCGCCCTTTGAGGCATTGGCGATCTTGTCTTGAACGGCGGTTATCTTAGCGTTCACCTCATTGATGCCGCGCTCAACCTCGGCAAGATTTTTTTCGTTCTCTTTATTGCGCGTTTCGCCCCTGATCGTTCCGAGAAGTTCGGCAATGCGCACGTCGAGCGCCGTTGCCGCGGCTTTGATCGACTCGAGTTCTTCAAGGGTGGTCGCGTTTTTTATTTTTGAAAGCAGCCCCTGCTCCTCGGCTTGGATCGATTCGATCCCGGCGATGACCGCCGCCATGGGCAGTTGAGCGTTCTTGGTGCGTTCGGCGGCGACGCGAATTTCGAAAGCGCGGTCGCGCAAGCGCTGGCGCTCGGCATGCAAAGGCTCAAGCTCTTTTTGAAAATCCAAAAGCGACGAAGAAGATGTTTCCGTTTTTTCGAGCGTGTTTAACTTTGTTTGAATGGCGCGCAGATCCGTCTCTTTGTCGGCAACGGCTTTTTCCGCTTGCGAGGCGGATCGCTTAAGGCCTTCTGACTCGCGGTGGATCGCTCGATAAAGCGAGCCGTAATGTTTCGATTGCAATGCTTTAAGTTCTTGATCCAGCGCTTCGCGTTCGCTCAACCGTTTAACCTGGCGCGAGAGCGAGCGCAAACGCGGCTCTATTTCGGCGAGCAGTATTTCCGCTTCGTGCAGGTTTTCGCGCGTTGCTTCGAGCTTGCGTTCGGCCTCGTTCTTTTTTATTTGCAGGTGGCGGATGCCGGCGGCCTCGTCGATGGCCTCTTTGCGGTCTTCGGGCGAAAGAAAGAGGAATTGGTCGATCATACCCTGTCCGATCACGGTAAAGCCGCGTTCGCCGATGTTGGCTTTGGCCAAAAGGAGGTTGATATCGGCGAGCCGTGCACGGTTGCCGTTCAAGAGATATTCGGACGTCCCGTCGCGGAATAGTCGTCGCGTAATGACGACCTCGGGCGAGTTCAAGATCGTTTCAATGCTGTCGTCGTTTGACGCGGCCATCGACATTTGCCCTTCGTTCTTCAGGAAAAGCGAAACCTCGGCCATGCCCACGCGCGCCCGCTTGTCCGAGCCGGAAAAGATCACGTCCTCGCTTTTTTTGCCCCGGAGCTGTTTTAACGACTGTTCGCCCATGACCCAGCGCATGGCGTCGGCGATGTTCGATTTGCCCGAGCCGTTCGGTCCGACGATCGAGGTGAGCCCGCGCCGGCCGCCCGCGCCTTGCTCGGAAAACAAAATCGTCGTTTTGTTGGCAAACGACTTGAACCCTTGGATCTCGAGGCGCTGTAAATACATATGAACAATAAACAATGAACAATGAACAATTCATATCCCGTCCGGACGGGACCGGAGTCGTTCATAGTTCATCGTTCATAGTTCATCTTACGGCCTAAGCCCGTCCATTGACAAGGCAAAAAATGGGGCGTAAATTGACTTGATGCCCGAATTTACCCAAGAACTTAACGCCGCCGCGCTCGCTCTTGAGCGCGCCAAAATCGTGGTAACGGTCTCGCACCGCCGTCCGGACGGGGACACGATCGGCTCGGCCCTGGCGCTTGCCGCGGCCTTGGAAAAGGCGGGAAAAATTGTCCGCTGTTTTTGCGTTGATGAAGCGCCGCCGACGCTTATTCCATTTTTGGGAGCGCGGAAGTTTGTTTCCGACCCGTCCGTCTTCAACGGCGCCGATACGGTTTTGGTATTGGATTCAAGCGACTTGCGTTTTGTCGGGATCGCGCCAATACTGTCGGCCTTGCCGAAAAAACCGCTCGTCGTGAACATCGACCACCACGCCGTTAACGAGCTTTACGGCGACATTAATTTGGTCGCGCTCACGGCCGCTTCCACGACGGAAGTGATATTCGACCTGCTCAAGACCCTGCTTTGGCCCGTAACGCCGGAGATAGCCACCCATATTTTAATGGGCATCGTGACCGACACGATGATGTTCTTCAATCCCGCGACCACGGCATCATCCCTGCAAACGGCGGCGGAACTGGAGCGCTTGGGCGGCGACCTTAAAAGGGTCAGCCGGCTTGTTTCCAAGAATAAGAATGTGAATTCGCTCGTGCTTTGGGGCAAGGCGCTGGAGCGGCTTAAATGGGATGCCGGCCGCTCGCGCGCTTCCACCGCCATCATGGCCAATGAGCTCGCCGGTTTGCCGGGGGGCGACGACGCGATGGACGGCTTGTCGAATTTTCTTAATAACAATTTGTCGGCGCGAACGGTCGTGGTCTTGCGCGAACTCGGGGGCGACATGGTCAAGGGAAGCTTGCGTACGGCCAGCGACGATGTCGATGTTTGCGAAGAAGCGGCGCGCTACGGCGGCGGCGGGCACAGGAAAGCCGCAGGATTCGCCGTTCGTGGTAGAATAGTGGAGAAGGAGAATGAGTGGACGGTTGAGAAAGAATAAGATGGACGAATATCTAATATCTAACTACTAATATCTAATCCGTTTATCCGTCATTCCCGCGAAGGCGGGAATCCAATCATCGCTTGGTCGTTCGTCGCCCAATATGGATTGGACCCCCGCCTCCGCGGGGGTGACAAAAAAGAAAAATATGACCCCAAAAAACTACTCATTAATTCCTACGGTGATCGAAAAGTCCCAATTCGGCGAGCGCGCTTACGATATTTACTCGCGCTTATTAAAGGAGCGCATCATCTTCTTGGGCGATACCATCGACGACGATGTTGCCAACACGGTGATCGCGCAAATGCTGTTTTTGGAGTCGCAGGACAAGACCAAAGACATCAAGCTCTACATCAATTCGCCGGGCGGCTCGGTCACCGCCGGTCTCGCGATCTATGACACCATGCAGCTCATCGCCCCCGACGTTTCCACCATCTGCATCGGCATGGCCGCTTCTATGGCCTCGATCTTGCTTTCAGCCGGCGCTAAAGGCAAGCGCTTTGTGCTTCCCAATTCCGAAGTGATGATCCACCAGGTCATGGGCGGGGCGCAGGGGCAAGCGTCTGATATCGAAATTTCCGCGCGGCATATCTTGAAATTGAAAGAACGTCTCAATAAGATCATCGCTCATCATACAGGTCAAAAGTTCGAAAAGGTCACCAAAGATTCTGACCGCGATTACTTCATGTCCGCCGAAGAAGCCGTTGAATACGGCTTGGCAGATAAGATAATAAAGAAGTAAGACGGCATTGACACGCGAACGCCGAAGGACTAGGGTCAAAGGTCAGTTCTTTGACCCTTTTTCTTACCCAAAAGGAGAAAAGCCATGTCATCAATTCGTTGTCTCGCGTTGTTTTGTTCGACGGTCGCTTGGGTCTCAGGTTGTTACACACTAAAGATCGGGCAGAACACCTCGCTTTCGCACAGCACATGGTTAGGCATGTCCGGATCAGTGCGCGATGAATACAAAAAACCGCCGGCCGTGGACCCATCCAAATATGTCCCGGCGGGGGGCCCTATGACCGTAGACACGTCCCAAGGTACACCGCTTGAATTGGATTTTTCCATCGAGTTTCGCAGGCGATTGACGGAACATTTCTTTACGGGGCTGACTTCCAACTATCTGTCTTCGTATTTTGATGGTTCAAACCCGGGCCTCGGCCTTAGCGGTTTTTACCGCCAGAACGTTCGGTATTCGATCATGAATTGGTGGGATCCGGTCTTGGCCGAAAATGTGGTTATAAAACGCAGTCCGTCCATTGGATTCACCCTTGGATTTATGCTTGACGCCCCCAAGAGTTATGAGAGGGTAGCTGAAAAACAGGTGGTCCAATATTCCGTTTCGATCCGGCGATACGAATTGGACGTCAATTCATACGAGGGAATTGATTGTGTCAATTGTCGCAACACTTCTCGGGTCATAAACACGGCCGTGATCTCGAGCGGCGCCGGATGGCGGCAAACCTTGGAACTGGGAACCGAATTGTTCCGTCTGGGATTCTGGTTCGAGTTTGACGGCAAGACCCAAATTACGACCGGCATTGGATTCGCGATATCGCCCATTGTCTTCGGAAAAGATTGAATCATTCCGAATCTCAACAGAACCGTTCCCGGCGAGGGGCGGTTCGTTTTTTAAATGGGGACAGACCCCTTATCAATATGAAAGGGGTCTGTCCCCCTCGGTGTAGCGTAATAAAATGGCTTAAAATGAGTACTCTTGACATTGGGTAAAATCCATGTTAAAGTGGGTCGTTGCTCGTTAATGCGAAAACATGGCTTGGCAAACAGCGGTCACGCCCACGACAAGCATGGGGTTTGGTTTTAAGGATTGCGTGGGCTCCGGCTCAACATTCCCTTAAACCAAACTTCTTGGGCGTGACCCCCTGAGTACCAAAAATAAAACCACTCCGTTTGAACGGGGTGGTTTTATTTTTGACTTTTAAACATTAATATTTTAAATATTAACGTTTAACATTTAATGTTTAATTCCCGACTGCCGCTTCCGGCGGAATGTTGATGTTGTCGATCGGTGCGTTAACGTTGACCAAAGGATTCGGAACCGGTATTTTCGGCGCGGGCGCAACAACGGTGCCGTCGGGAAGTTTTGTACCGGGGATGCCCGTGCCGTACGCGCAAATTTTGGGGAGGGCGCGGTAGTGCGAAGTGAAGTTTTTTGCGGTGATGGTTCCGTTGGCGTCGGTTATCGTATAAACGAACGTCGTATTGGCGCCGCGGAAAGCGTTTTGGCATTTTTGCGCGCCAACGGGCAAGGTCGGGTCGTTCACGTTTTGCACTTCGGTCGGCGCCGCGACCCAGTTAATGACCTGCGGCGGGGAGTAGCTGCCATGGCGTCCGTCGGAAGTACCCCACAAAGTATAGGTAAGTTTTTTCGTTTTAACGTTGATCGCGGTGGTTATAAGAAGCCAATGGCCGGTGTTGTTAATAAATCTGAGGTCAGGGTGCGGCCCATAGAGCGTGGCATCAGTTCCGGGATTGCCGTTAGAGGGATCGGCATAATAATGCACGACCAGCGAATGGTTTTGACGCTCGGTCACCGGCATGCCGGCATTCATGGCCATGCGGAAAAGCGTGGTGCCAATTTGGCACAATCCGCCGCCCACCGCCGGCTCGATCTTATTGCCCAAAATTATTTGTTCGGTAAAGTATCCGTCTGCGATCGTGACCGGATCCAAGACGCCAATAGCGGAGAATTCTTCGCCCGGTGCGATCAAGTGTCCGTTAAGTTTGTTCGAGCCGTGTTCGACATTTTTGATTCGGTTGGCGCTTGAGCCGGAAAAATCCGAAACCCCGACGCCGATAACTTCATTGATCCCCAGTTCGGCGGCCGTTTGCGTGACGATCTGCGACTTGGCGGCCGTGGCAACTATGTTAAAACCCGTTTTTCCGTCAGAACCGGCGAGTTGCAATGCGAGCGCTTTTTCGAGCGCGCCAACCGAGGCGTCAATGTCGATTTTGCGGCCGTCATTCCCTGATTTAAAGCTTGTCATTTTATTGGTGGCCGGGTCTATCTCGTAGCTGGTGTTGGTCGGGGCGATGTCGTAACCAACGGCCAGTTGTTTGAAATATTGTCGCGCCGCATCGTGATCGATCCCCAAAGAAGGCTTGCCGTCGGATCCGAGGATCACGGTGAGCATCGGCGCCAACTCGTGAGCGGAAAGCGTCCGCTTCAGTTCGTCGGCCGACATTGGAAGCGGCGCGAGCGAGAGCGCGGCGGGAACCAGTGTTTTGGCGGCGTCGGCGTCGGTCGTTTTTATCGCCGGCTCGGTTCGTGCCGGTTCAAGGACGATAGACGTTGAAGAAAGGGTCGCTTGTTTTGTCTTAACATCGGAAACGGCGCGGTCGTAATCGTATTCAAACCCCGACTCGGCCGGGACGACGGCGACATTGGCAAGCGCGTCGCCGTTCATGGTGATCGCGAGCCGGGCGTCATAAACGGTTTTTTCGTCGCTGCCCCAAGCCGACTTTAATGCGGTTTTAAGGCTCTTGGCGTCGTATGAATACGGCATTGACACTTGCGCTCCGCTCAACAAGGCGCGGCCGGCTTGCGACAGGCGTTCGACGATGTTGCCGGTTCGTCCGACGCCATAGGCCGAATCCAGACCGGCATCGGAATTAAGGTTGATCATTTTGCGTCCCGTATCGATCGTTGCCGTTCGTTTTCCGTTCGTAAAGTTAAGTTCAGATTCAAAAGTCGAAACAGCCACCTCGAGTTTGGCCGCAGCTTCATTCTTCATCATCCCGCCGACGCTTAGTCTGTTAACCGCCACTCCCGGCATCACCCGCCCGCTCATGGCGGCCAAATATCCGAACGGCGCTACAAGGATGACAACTATAACAACAACGCCGGCGATTAGCGCCGGACGGTGTGCCTTAGGTGCTTTTTTCTTTTCTTGGGGTTCCATGGACGCTGTTTATGAACGATGAACTATGAACAATGAACAATTATTTCCCGCCAAATCGGGGCAGAGTCGTTCATTGTTTATCGTTCATTGTTCATTCACTCGATCTCCCGCACCGGAATGGTGGAGCGGTTTCTTTTGGGAAGAGTAATGGTTAAGACGCCGGAGCGCAAGACGGCGCTGGCTTCATCGGCGCGCACTTCAACCGGCAAAATGATCGAGCGCGAGAATGAGCCCCAATAGCATTCCGTATAAAGCGGACGAGCCGCAGGCGGAATTTCATGATGCCGGCGGCCGCGGACGGTGAGCATGTCGCCGTGGAGCGAAAGCTCAAGGTCGGAAATTTTCACGCCGGCGATGGTGGACTGCAAAATAAGCTCGGTCGGGGTCTCGAAAATATCGACCGAAAGCTCGCCTTCGTCGGCGGCCATCGGTTCGCCTGCGGTTGTGAGCTCGCCCGGCGGAAAGAAGAAATATTCGCCGTTCTCGTCGGTTTTGATCTGTGGAAGAAGGGGCATGGGGTTGGTGGCTATAAAATGAGGTTTGCGTTTCATCTATTATATAGCCTTAGCAAAATTTGTGAAAGGGACTACGAATTATATAAGGAAGGCCGTTGGCTGCCTGCGGGCAGCGACGCGATGCCAATCAACGAATGCATGCTAATCTACTAATCCGTCCCCAAGTCGCGCCGCGGCTTGTCCGTTATTCGTAGATTCGCATGCATTAGCAGATTAGCATCGCGTCGGCCGCTCCGCGCAGCGGAGCCGCCCCCATTCGCCGGATTTGTTGTTAGCGGCTCTCAATGGTTAAAAGCGGATACGCCGCTCGTAGCTTGGCGACGAGTTCGGAGGTGATAAAGGTTTTTTGCCGCGGCAGGTCGGGCTCCAGCGTGATATCGAAGCGCGTTTCTTGGATGAAATATTTTTCGGCGGGCTTGAGGTATCCGACCATGGTCATGAAATCGTCCTCGGTATGCGAGTGGGGGAGGATCGTGGTGCGGAATTCGTGGGGAATGCCGGAGTTTTGAATTAGAGAGAAGGTTTCTTTGACTCGTTCGATCAAAGCGGGTGCGCCGACGCGCACCACCTCGTCGTATTTTTCCCAGCGCTGTTTAAGGTCCATGGCAAAATAATCGGCCAATTTTTCGTCGATGATCTTTTTGACCATCGCGGGCGTTACGCCGTTGGTGTCGAGCTTCACTTTAAAGCCGCGCTTCTTGAGTTCTTTCATGAACTCGGGCAGATCGGTTTGCAATGTCGGTTCGCCGCCGGTAATGGTCACGGCATCGGCCATTTTTTTATTGGCTTCGAGTTTGGCCACGACCTCGTCGGTCGGAATTGACATTACGCCGACCATGGGAATGAGTTCGGGATTATGGCAGAAAGCGCAGCGGAAAGAACACCCCTGCGTGAACAGGATCGCGCAGGGGGTCTTTGGGTAATCGAGCAACGATAGTTTCTGGAAGCCGGCAATGTTCATTGCGTTGAAGGGGACAGACCCCTTTTCTTTATATTGATAAGGGGTCTGTCCCCATAGGCGCGGCGCTGATCGGCAGCGTGGCGACTTGCGGCATGGCAAGTTCGGGGATCGTATAGACGCGGCGCTCGGCGTATTCGCTCTGCTTCCCCTTGTTCCATTGATCGACCGGGCGGAAGTAGCCCATCACCCGCGACCAGACCTCGTTTTTGGTTCCGCATATCCCGCAGGCCGGCACCTCGCCGTTCTGGTATCCGTGCGTCGGGCAAATGCTGAAGGTCGGCGTGATCGTGAAGTAGGGGAGGTGGTAATTTTCGGCGACGCGGCGGACAAAGTTGCGGCACGTCTCCCAGTCGCTCACGCGCTCGCCCATGAAAAGGTGCAGCACGGTGCCGCCGGTGTATTTGGTCTGCAGCGCGTCCTGGTGGTCGAGCGCGGCAAGCGGGTCCTCGGTATGGTCGACCGAAAGGTGCGTCGAGTTGGTGTAGTAGGGCGCGTCGGGAACGCCGGCTTGGATGATGCCCGGGAAACGAACCTTGTCCTCTTTGGCAAAACGATAGGTGGTGCCTTCGCCGGGCGTGGCCTCCAAGTTATAGAAGTGTCCGGTCTTTTCCTGGTAGTCGGCCAAGCGCTCGCGCATGAAATCAAGGGTCTTCAGGGCGAACTCTTTGCCCTCGGGCATGGAAATATCCTTGCCCAAGAAATTGAGACACGCTTCGTTCATGCCGTTAAGCCCGATCGTGGAAAAGTGGTTGTGGAGCGAAGGAAGATAGCGTTTGGTAAAAGGCAGCAGGCCGCGTTCGATGTTGTCGGTGACCACTTGGCGTTTCATTTCGAGCGACTCTTTGGACAGATCCATGAGCCGGCCGAGGCGCTCGAAGAATTCCGCCTCGGTGCGCGAAAGGTAGCCGATCCTGGGCATGTTGATCGTGACCACCCCGACCGAGCCGGTCATCTCGCCCGAGCCGAAAAGGCCGTTGCCCCTGGCGCGCAGCTGGCGCAAGTCGAGCTGCAGGCGGCAGCACATGCTACGGACATCCGACGGGTTGAGGTTCGAATTGATGAAATTTTGGAAATACGGCGTGCCGAACTTGGCGGTCATCTCGAAAAGCGGTTTGGCCTTTTCGTCATTCCAATCAAAGTCCTTGGTCAGGTTGTAGGTGGGGATGGGGAAGGTGAAAATGCGGCCGCGATAATCGCCGGCGGTCATGACCTCGATGTAGGCCTTGTTGATGACGTCCATTTCCGGCTGGCAGTCGGCGTAAGTGAACGGCATTTCCGTGCTCCCTATCTTCGGGTGCTTGGTTTTCATGTCCTCGGGCACCGTCCAATCGAGGGTGATGTTGGTGAACGGGGTTTGCGTGCCCCAGCGCGAAGGAACGTTCAGGTTGAAAACGAATTGCTGAACGCTTTGTTTGACCTGCTCGTAAGTAAGATTGTCTTTTTTGATCAGTGGCGCGAGCAGGGTGTCGAAAGATGAGAACGCTTGCGCGCCGGCCCATTCATTCTGCAGCGTACCCAAGAAGTTGACCATCTGCGCGACCGCGGTTTCAAGGTGTTTGGGCGGGGCCGATTCAACCTTGCCCGGGACGCCGTTAAAACCCTCTTCAAGAAGTTGGCGCAAGGACCAGCCGGCGCAGTAGCCGGAGAACATGTCGAGGTCGTGAATATGCACGTCGCCCTCAAGATGCGCTTCGCGCACCTCGCGCGGATAGACATGATGGAGCCAATAGTTGGCGGTTAGTTTTCCCGAGATGTTCAAGATCATGCCGCCCAGCGAATATCCCTGGTTCGCGTTCGCGTGCACGCGCCAGTCGGACTGCTGAAGGTATTCGTTCATGGTTTTTTCCACTTCCACCGCGATCGTGCCGGCGGCGCGCGCTTGGGCGCGCTTTTCGCGATAGACAATGTAGGCGCGGGCGGTCTTAAAGTGCCCCGAACTCATGAGCGTGAACTCGACGATGTCCTGGATCTCCTCGACGGCGATCGATTCCGCCATCTTTTTTGATTTGGTGATGAAGTGCGTGGCCATTTCGGCTATTTTTCGCGCCTCGGTGGCGCTGAACTCCTGGGTCGCTTCGGCCGCTTTGGTAACGGCAATAACGATCCGTTCCTTGTCAAAAGGGATCCTTTCTCCTTCGCGGGTGACGACCATGAGTTCGGACATATTGGGGTTGGTATGGACCATGAACAATGAACTATGAACAAATCTTGTCTCGCTTTTGGCGAAGCCGGAATCGTTCATTGTTTATCGTTCATCATTCATTAAATAGTTAAGGCTGCCCACCTACTATACCGCCGTTTCCCAATCGTGCCAAATGGTTAGGAAACCCCATATATAGGGGTCTTAAAACTAGTTATACACAAGATGTTGTGTTTGCGGAAACTTGTGGGCAAGCTGTTCATAACTCGCTTTTTCGTTTGTCAATTGACAAAAGTCCGAAAAAATGGTATGATATTTTTGTAATTTAATCATGATAACCTCATTTGATCTATGAGTTTTTTTAAGCGAGCGGGAGAAGTATTGGGTATTAGCGCCGCGGTTGTTGGTGGCGCTGCCGGTGCCGCGGAAGCGGGGCAAAGGCATCGCGAAAAGATCGTTGACGCCAGTCAATCGGCTCGTGTCGAAGTGATGAAAGATCCGGAAAAGATGTTAAAGATGGGCGGCGAATGGGCAGCTCAAGAAGCGACCCACCAAGCCGAAGGTGGCGGTATTGAAAAAGGTCCGCGCAGCGTTTTTACCGGCCCCAATGGCGAGCAGGTTTATTTTGAAGATAATACAGGTAGCGCGTCAGGAACCGGCGAACTGGTCGCCGTGGTCAAGCTTGAAGGAGGAATTGAGAAAAAGTTTGTTTTGAGATCGAGCGGCGACGTTAAACCCGATTCCAAAGGGAACATCCCTCCAAAGTTTGTTACGGTCGGACCCTTGGACGATCTTGAAGCCCAAGAAAATTTGAGAATGGCTTCGAAGTAATCTTGTCTCTGAAACACTGTAATTGATGAATAGATAAAAATTTCATAAAAACGCAAAACCGGCCCGATGTTCTCGGACCGGTTTTGCGTTTATGTAGGTCATACCGACGAAAGTCGGTATCCAGCAGTACGGAATGGTCCAATGGCGAGTGCTGGACCCCGGCGTTCGCCGGGGTGACGAATAGTTATTGGTTCAATTTTGCAATATCGCTCGCATATTGCGCGGCGGTGGCGACGACGTTGTCGCCGTAAAAGCGGTAGGCGGGGTTGGTGCCGCCGGAAAAATATTTCATGGCCGCCGCCCATTCGCCGGATTGCGAGCCGGCACCGCCGTCCCTTAGTTTAATGGCCGCCGCCAAGAATGCGTCGCGAATATCCCAAGGGTTGGCCGCTTTGCCGGTTATGGTCGCCACCTTGGCGCGATAGCCCATCCATGTCGAAGGAATGAATTGCGCCGGACCCATGGCCCCGCCCCAGCCGATCTGGTTGCCGTTTTTGTCTTTCATGGGACAAGAGACGGGCGTCGTATCGATGTTCATGCCGAGTTCCGCGGTGATGGTTTGGAATGGCGCTTGATCGCGGTCGGGCTTCATCACGACCTTCCAGCTCTTTGACGGTGGGTCGCCGGCGCGGTTGCAGGTGCCGACATTCTTGCCCAAGCTTGATTCTTGGGTGAGGATGGCGAGGAGGAACGCCGCGCGCACGCCGGTTTGCGCCGAAGCCCACTGGGCGATCGCCACCGCTTGGCCGAAAGTTATTTGCTTTGAGACCTCAAGCAGTTGGTACATGCGGCTCTTGATCGCGGCCGCTTCCGCTTGTGAACTCTTGAGGCTCGCTTGGTAGGCGCTTTCTTTCCCTTTGGTTTGGGTAAGCAAAGTGCTTTGCTCGCTCACCGAACCGGTCAGCTGTTTTTCCTGAAGCGACTTGATCGCGAGCAAATTGTTCTCCTCGTCGCGTTTTTCCGAAATTGTTTGCAGGGCCGCCGCAAGGTCGTTTTGCGCCAACTTTCTCACATTGAATATATCGTCCAGGTTTTGGATGAGCCGTTCATCGTCGGCGCGTTCGATGAAGGCCTGGGCCAAGCTGTCGCTTGTAAGCATTATTTCAAGAAACGAACGCCGATCGCGCATGTTGATCGCGATAATGAGCCCGGCCATTTCAGTTTGCAGGTCGTTGATCTTGGTTTTATCAAGCCCGACCGAGCCTTGGAGCGATATCTCTTGCTCATCGATATCGCTTATTTTAAGCGATGATATTTTTATTTGCGCGGTAATGAGCGCCTGCTGTTTTTGCAACTGGGCGATCTTATTGACCAGCGTGTTTTTTTGCCCCTTTATTTTGGTGAGCTGGCTTTGGTAGCCGCTTATTTGTTTTTCGAGCGCCGCTAGCTGTTGCTGTAATTGGCTTTGTTCGGCCGCCACCTGCTCAAGTGTGGTCTGCGCGCGTAATAAGGGCACGTTAAAAGACGTCGCCGCGGCCGCGAGCAGAATGCAACCAAGCCATTTTTTATATTCTTTGCGCATGACGACATTATAACACCAGCGGGTGTTGATCCGTATTGACAAGTGGGCGGTTTGTTGCTACAACATAGCCAATCTGAAACCGAGATCCAAGCCCATGGGCGCGGATCACGATGCCGGAGCGTCGTTGAGGGATCAGGGTTGCCATTGTTCTCCGAAATATTGACGACGCGGGCTGGGGCTTTATCGGGTTTATAAATCCGATATGGCGCAGTCCCGCGCGAACTCACCGGCCGCACGTTTCCTTTCTGGGCGTGCGGTTATTTTTTTAAAAAAATATCCCCGCAGCCTGTTGCTAGGTGCGGGGTGTCGGGTCAGGTCCAATAGACCTTGTTGTATTCGATCAGTTTGGGGCGCCTGCTTTCAGGGTCAAAGACGTACGCGGTGACGCCGCAATTTTTCGGTGAGTTGACGCTGTAGTTATCGATGTATTGGTTGGGTGTCCATTTTTCAAGACAAAAGCGGAAGGCGCGGATCGTTCCGCCGTGAGTGACAACCAAGACCTTTTTGCCGGCGCGATGTTTTCGCGTGATGCCGATGAAGCGGTAGATATTGTTGCACACCGTTTCTTGGCTTTGTCCGCCGGGCGGCGTGGCGTAGAACGGGCCGAAAGTGTTCCAATGGTCATCGAACCAAGGGAAGTGTTTTTTGACCTCATCGTCATTCATGTCATAGACATAACCGGCCAGCCGTTCGTGGATGAGGTGGTTGGTTCGCAGCTTGATGCGCGCCAATTCTTCGGGGGAATAAACGGCAAGGACGTTGTCTCTTGTCTGTTCGGCGCGGAGATAGCCCGACTCATAAGCGACTTCAATGTCGCCGTACGCTTCGCGCAACGGCGCGCCGGTCGCTTTGGCTTGGCGAACGCCTTCATCGGTCAGAGCGATCCGATGGTCGGGCACGCCTCTGACGATCGCCGCCGATCCGTCCGCCGGCAGAAAAACATTCCCGCCTTTGACGCGGTTTCGATACGATTCGCCGTGGCGCAGCAGAAGCATAAGCGCCGGCCAGCCCGCCGCCTTTGCCGCGGCTCTTAGTTCATCAGTGATCGCGAACATCTCGATGTCCCTTTCTTTGTTCAAGAACGTTGGTTTTCTGCGTTGAGCTTAAGATTGTTCGTCAATTTGGTCAAGAAGGTTGACGTTTTCAGCTATTGTGGTAATCTTCACCGTTCGCGTTCTTAAGCGGTCTTTATAAAACGATCGGAGGAAAAATGGAAACGCTCATTGTGATTTTGCTGGTAATCGCCGTTGGCGAAAATGTTGTAAAATGGTTTTCGCCAAGACGCGACGAGCCGAAGCGACTTGAAGAAAATGACGATATCGACGTCGAGTTTGATGAATTCGACATGGATCCGGATATGCTCGCCGAATATGAAATGCTTGTCGGTCGCCTTGAGGCGGCCGGGTTCCATATTCGCAAAGTCGAGGATGAGAGCCCTGATGAGATCGGCGGTTTGCGTTTTGCCATGGCCGACAATTGGTATTGCAACCGCTGCGGCGAAGACTGGACGTTTCTCGATCTCTACGAGTATATGCTGCTGTCAGCGCCGACCAAAAAGTCGCCGCTCGTCGCCGATTGGAAGCGGATCGGCCGCGTCTGCGTCAAGTGCGGGTGCTTTGACCCGAATCGCCGTCGCCGCCCGGGCGGCATTCTTGGAACGCTCTTGGCCGACAACGTGAACATCAAAGAGATGCTCAGCGCTCTGCGCGAGAGCGATCTGGATATCCCCGCACGCATCAAAGCGGTCGCCGACGCGCAAAAGAGGTATTGGCGGCATCGGATTGAAGCGGTTGAGACCGGGAATCGTCGCTTGCTCGGCCCGGCCCGCGAGGACGGCAAGAAGCCGGATTAACAGCCAACGTAAACCGTCGCCTGGCGAAAAAACGCCGGGCTTTTATTTTTTCGCGGCCATAGCAGTCGAAGATTGACACATGTGATAACTTATGTTAAGTTGAGCCGTTCTTTAAAAACAATTGCGATTTGTTTTGGTTGACCGGTTGAGGGAAAAGGGCCTTTGTCCAAGGGTTCTTGTCCCTCAGCCGGTCGCGCTTCGCTTTCGGGAACTGAGGGAACGATCAACCCGTTTTGAAACAGAGGAACCAATGCCCAAGCCCTTCAGCGGAACAGGTAGTCAGCGGCCTCGCGGCCTTAGCGCCATGATGATCGGCGATCTGAGTTGCGACCTTCATATGCCGCCTGCCACCAAATCCCGATTCGACGATCGCGGCGAAGAGCTTACGCAGCATCTCGCGCCCTACGCCCTGGTCGAAGTCTACCGCGTCGACGATTTTCCCAACTGCCCGGCCGACTGGCTGCGCAGCGACCCGTCGCTCGGCGTCATGACGTACTTCGTTCCCGCGATCGCCGGGAACATGGTCTGGTTCGACCTGCGGGCGAACGAGCATCATTCGCACCATGTCGCGGCGATCATCTCGGCCCAAGGGATCAATGCGGTGACCGGAGCGCGCATGCCTGCGGCGGTTCTGGATCAGCGTCTTGAGCAATATCAGGATGCCTGCCCGATCCACAACATTCCTTTCACGGGACCCAAGAAGCTCTGTCGCGAATGCGGCTACGAGTGGCGCGACCAGAACTATTTGGCGACGACCATGGTTCAGGCGGGGCAATATTGGCGCGACGGATTCTGCGGCAAGGACGGCCAAACGCGCGAGTTCGTCTTCACCAACGACGTTTCGCGCGGCGTGGCGGCCAGCCTCATCGGCAACGACCGGATCAACGCCTTTGGCGTCGCTCTGTTCAAGTCGAACGAGCCCAAACCGCCGCAGCCGATGTATCGTCATCCACATACCAAGGGATTTGATTTCGAGTCTGTGACCTTGGGTGCGACGCGCGGCGCTTTGTCCTTCAGTTCAATGGAAGTCGGCGCTGGCGCGCTCGTGAACCAAACTGTCGGGCGCGACGAAAAGCGCTTGGACTTCTGGAACAACACGCCCGCCGCCGCCTTCGTGATCTACTATGTTGATGCGGAGCAATTCGCCGCCATCACCGGCTTCGAGAGCGAAAATGTTCGGTCATCCTCGCCCGAAGGCTTCCTCGACGGCATCCCCGTCGGCAACAAGACGTAACGATCGTCGTATCGTATTCTGCGAGCACCCGTCCGGGGGTGCTCATTTTCTTATATTCGTTGCTTGACCAAGCCGCTTTTTTGTGGTAATAATTCGCGTTACGGATCTTTGTTCCGTAAGACATTGTTCGTTAGAAAACCAATTTCAAAAGGAATGATCATGCATCTTCAGGGCATATTATTCATGTTCTATCTTGCCGCAGAGAGTACGGCCGGTACGTCTGACCCTCTCGTTACCAAACTCGTTTGGGTCGATCCGTCGCGATGTCTGCCGGTGTGCGCTTATGATCCGGGTGCGGCTCTCATGCGAGTGAATGACGCGGCCAAATCCGATGTGAACGGAAAGCATCGAGTCGATGCCGCCGCACTCATTTCGCTTTCCGGTTTGCTCGCGGCCGCTCATGACGCCGGACATGCGATCCGCGTACGGTCGGCGTTCCGTTCGTACGGGGACCAGGCATACGTCTTTCGGACAAAGAAGGAAAAGGGCCGCGCCGCGCGTCCCGGCCACAGCGAGCATCAGCTTGGAACGGCCGTTGATCTGACCCTGCCAAGCGATTCCGCGATCGCGTGGCTTGCACAATATGCGCACCTGTTCGGATTCGCGTTGAGCTATCCCGAACACAAACAGCGCCTGACCGGCTATCGCAGCGAACCGTGGCATGTGCGCTTTGTCGGCGTGCCGCTCGCCGCTGAACTTTATTCGCGCGCCCTTACTTTGGAGGAGTGGTTTCGCGAACATCCCGAGCGCGGGGAATCCGGCGACTGCCGCGATTGTCCGCTTCCCGCGTCGCGCGCGCCGTGCGGACAAATTACTGCGGAAGGAAACTGCCGCGGCAATGTCCTATCTTGGTGCTTTGACGGCGCTTTAGCTCAGATTGATTGCGGCCTTTCCAACGAAAGGTGCGGACGAGAACCGGGAAGCGGAAACGCTTCATGTTTGGCCAAATAGGAAACACAACAGCCGGGAGAAAAGTCATGAATTCAGAAGAAGGTTCGTCCCAAGAGGCCGTACGGGCCAAGCGGGAAACCGTGCGCTCGACGATCGATCTCAAACCAATGGATCGGCAAACGCTCGATGAGTTGTCGGAAGCGTTCGAAACGACAAGCGATGCCGAGGCGTTCCGCACTTGTCTCAGGATCGCGTATTGGCAGGTTCGCTTCAGCCGCGAAGCGGCGACCAATGAGATCGTGCTTGAAAAAGCCGACCGGACAAAGAGCGTACTGCCGCTTTTCAAGACCATGGTTTTGCCGGAAGACGAAGAATCGTCCGCACAGGGCAGGTCCAGACGCTCGACCGTCGACCTCGATCCCAGCGATCACATCAGGTTGGAATATCTGTCGAAAGCCTTCCGCGGAATGCCCAACTCTGAAGTGTTTCGGATCTGTCTGAGGATCGTTCAGTCGCAGGTCGCGTTCATTCACGAGCAAAAAGGCAACCACGTTTACCACCAAAGGGCCGACGGGACCAGACAAGCGCTGCTATATTTCGAGATCATGGCTCTCGACAAAGAAAGAGAAGCCGAAGCAGTGAGTGTCACTCCCTGAACTCGCCGAAAATCTCCGCAAGGCCGCCTGTTCAAACTTGGACAGCGCGGCTTTTTCTTATTGTAAAATCCATACGCATCTTGACAAGACGGTCGTTTCGTGATAATAATTACGGTCATTCGTTTCGTTACGGAACAACCAAGAACAAGGAGAAACCATGACCGGAACAAGCACCTTTACCGTTACTGCCGATACGCCAGTGAACGCCGAAACGATTCGGCGGGCCTTGGAAGCTGATCAGGAGTTCGAGGCGTACCCCCAATATGTCCGCGATGGCGTGTTGGCGATGGCGCCCGACATGCCGGCCGCCTTGGCCGACTGGCTCGACAAGCCGGCCACGATCGAGAATGTGGCGCGGGCCAAGATGGCCTTTATCCGGCTCTGCTTGGAAAAGGGTTTCGTCGAGAAATTGGTTCAAGCCATGCCCCAAGCGCTGATTAAGAGTTCCGGCTACACCTTGGAGGAGATCGGCGAACAGATGCGATCTGCTTTTCAGGACATCGTCGAGCAGGGCGACGAGATGGTCGCACAGCTCGTGGCGCAGATGAAGGCAATGGGCATGGATGACGTCCAGGTCATCCAGCAGAATCCGGAATTGCCAGACAGTGTCAAGAAGGCGCAACGCGAAGGCTGGCTCACTGTCGGCAAGATGCTCCTGCTCTTCCCCCCGTCGATCACCAAAAACGACCGAGAATGACCCGGCCACAACCTGATCAATGTCTCCTTCCCAGCGGCCGTATAACAATTGGAGGAGACCATGCAAACACACGAAGAGTATCTCAAGACCGTTCGCCTCATGACCGATGCTCTGCCAACGATCGATCCGCATGACTTGGAACAAGCATTGGAGCACGCCGAAGCTTGGCGATCTTGCGAAGACTGTTGTCGGGAAGCCGCGAGCGATGCTCGCCGCGCCCCGGAAGAGTCCGCATACTCCGCCGCGCATCGTCGCGCCTTTCCGATCGAGAGCAGCCACATCACGCTTTGCACGCTGGCCGCCCAGCCAGCCGGGAGCCTGATGCTTGCGCTCTGCTTCAAGTCATCGGATCAAGACACCAAGGAAGCCTGCGCTCTCGCCAGGGAGGTGCTCGGGATCCCCGTACCGTAGCGAACATCGCGCCAGCCGCCGACCAATTGTGGTCGGCGGCAATTTTTTTCCGGTAACCGGGACAGGACCGTTTATTTTTTAGATAAGCGGTCCTGTCCCGCTTATCCGTTTCTACAATCAGAAATTAAAAACCCCCGGCCCTAAGGCGACCGGGAGTCGAGATGTGAGTCTATTGGTTCAGTCTTTGCGGCCCAAGACGACCAAGATCATGGTGTGCGTGGGCAGGTCGATTCTGACCCGCTTGAGCTCGGCCGGATCCCAGTCACTCGCGAGGCGGCTTATGGAATTTGGTCCGGGGTTGCGGAGCGTGCCGGAAGCGCGTTCGCCGTTCGAGAGCGGAACAAAGCCAGCGCCATTGCCGGAATAGCCATTGCTCTTGACCCGGAGGTCAAATTCTTCAATGCACATTTTGACGAACCCTTGACCGTCTTCCCAAGAGCCGCAGACCACACCGCGGCGGTGATGATTGACGATCTCGTCGCCGTCCGCATCGGTGAGTGATCCCGAGTCGGCGAAAATCCAGCACCGTTCGTCGCCGCTCTTCGTGCTCTTGACCAAGTCCTTCAGCCGGCCGCTGCGGGTCGGCCAAATGGCCAAGACGCCATTGTTGACTGCGTCGTAAAGATCGGGGGTCGTTCCAAAGCGTTCCATCGGGTCCATCGTGTTCTCCTTTCCGGGTCGGCCGCAGCCTCCCGGAAAATCGGTCGTTCGCTTTAAGGTCGGCCGCCGGACAATTCCAGCTAACCTCCAAAAAGACCGTTTAAATATATCGTAAAAATGCCATTTTGTCAATGGCCGGATGGCGACCATACGCTATGTGAGATGGTGCTAAAAAACGACACTACGAAGGGGACATGACCCTTCGTCCCATAAAAAATAACTATCGAAGGTTCATCCCCCCTTCGTTATTCGTTGCTTTGTGAGCTGCTTTTTTATGACCGCCGAAGTAAATAGTTCGGTAACCGGGATAGGACGGTTATTGAATATGCAAAACCACACCCGGCGGTGTGGCTTGAGATGGTCGGAGATGTTTCTATTCGTCTTCTTCGCAGTTTCGGTTGACCCATGTTGTGAATCGTTCGAAGAACGCCTCGACGCCCAGTGCTCTGGTTTCACCGCAGAGAATGCCAAGATCGCCGGTGTCGCGGATCTGGTCGTCGAAGTCTTCGCCGTGGACATTGAGGTTCCAAGCCTCATTTTGGGCGAGTTCGAGAACAGCGCGCGATCCGCGCTCCCAAGCGCCTTGGACGCCAGCTTTGAAAGCATCAGAAAGAACAATTTTTTCCACGAATCCTCCTTGGTTTTTGGTTTCTTGCCGTGGATATTTCGACCAGATAAAATAGCATAATTTTGGCTTTTTGTCAATGGTAATCTGAATAATAAGAGGACAGACCCCTTTGTTCAGTTAGGGAGTTAGGGGGATTGACAAAATGATTAAAAATTGGTATTTTCTTTTGTTGTTCATTGACTGAAAAATGATCGAAATTGGAAATTTTGTGCGTATTTTTACGCTCAGGATTCCCATTTTCGATTCTGAAAAACGTCCGAAAACAGGAGAATGTATATGCCCGAAACAACGACGACCGAAACCCGACCATTGTCAGCGGTCCCAATTGCCGCAATGCTGCAACCGATCGATGACATTGTTGGACGACTCTACAACACGGTGCATCCAATGATGCAAATCGCACTCTGCACCGAGCAGTATTCCGTGGAAAGCGGTATTGTTCATCTTCGATCGTTCGTCGTCCCGCTGGGGGAGTTCGGCATCGAGATCGGCATCTACGCGATCAACTGTCCGTGCGGTCTTTCCATGACCGGAATGTTGAAGTTCGGCCGTTACGGAGCCGATTTTCGTCCGACCCAGAAACCGATCATCGGTCTTCAGGTCGACAGCTTCCCGGTTCGTCCCGAGAATAACACTATGCTTAATGGTGTGCTGGCGTGGCGGAAGGACATTTGGCCCGAAGCAAATACGATGCTGTCTTTGGTTCGGTGCTCTGGCGATCGCAAGTTCATTGCACAGGATGACTTGTTGACACTCGTGATCATGCTCGTGAGTTGCCAGGCCACGCTCGCCGATAATTTCCCCGCCTGATCGAAGGACGCAACGCTTCATCTCGCACCCGCGCTTCGGCCCGGGTGCTTTTCTTTTTCTGTATCCCCGATGGTCTATTTTTTCACAAGGTGCCACCTCGTGAAAAAATCGAAAAATTAGAATCATGATTGGTCTGAAACGATTTATGACCAAGCCAAGTCGCGCTAAGCACGATGAACTCGGTGCGCTAAGTTCGGTGTGATAGGGTGGTTAATAACTGCTAATGAGGAGTGGAATAGGTTGTATGTGTATACGGATTGACCTTAGACATGTATTTTGTTAGGATTGAGCCGCTATCAAACAACAACGCAAAGGAGACGGATGATGAGAATCAAAATCTTTTCAACGCAGTTCGAGTTATCGGTGCCGCAAAGAAGTGGTGTGCCATCAAACAAAGACTTCGAGGATGCAAAAGAAAAGGCGCAAAAAACTGCGCTAGCTGATTTGGGAGAAAAAATCAGCGGCTTTCTCAAGGAAGCCGCACCCCGTCCGACAGACAACTACACCGTACAATGGTTGCAATCCACGACAGTGAACCAATACGGATCTTTCGTTCAATTGACCGCGATCGTGAATTACTGAAAGGCGCGACCACGCACCCGTTCGACAGAAGCATTCGTTGCTTCGTCGAAGGGTGTTTTTTGTTTTTGGGAGTGGAACAGGTAATGGGTGGTGCATTGAGTATAGAACGCGGGATACGTCCGGGAATATTGACTTTTGGCTTAAAATTGTTAAGTTGGAAGCGCATAATCCGTTGGGTGGCCGGTCATGTCGACCGTGCGCCCCAAATACTGACGCTAAGGAGGAAACATGCGCGCTCTTTTCAAATTGGTCGGATTGCTACAGGGATTCGCCGTCATAGTCTTTTTGGCGGCAAGTACGACAGCGGCGCAAGCTGAACAGTTGGTAACGCCAGCTAAACCCGATGCGGTACCCGGCGTAACCACTTCGGACTCGTCGCCATGCGCCGATACGGACGTTTCTTGCTGGAAGCACTGGTCGGAGATTGCTAAGCATGGGTGCCTTCTTATCGGCAGCTCTCCAATGAAGGCAGTGTCGCGATGTATGGGTGATGCCCTTGCGATTGACAGGGTAGAACAGACTTCCGCCGGATTGGCTGACGTTTCGGTGCGTTACTCGAAATCCGGCTGCCCGCGGGACGATGCGAAAGAATATTGTTCGCAAGTCGAGATGGCCACCCGTCATGATAACGAGGTCTTATCGCAACAACTGCACACTCTATTGTCCGGCGCCCAAGAATCCGTTCAAATGCTGAAGTGTCGGCTGAACACTTCTGACGAAGCTGACTTGGCGAATTGCCATTGCGCCGGCAAGCCCGACAGCTGCAAGGTCGAGTTGGCGAACGAGTTCCCTCCCGAGTGCTACCGTCCGGTCGCAGGTCCTGACGTATGGAAGTGCCTGTGCCGGAAGCATTTCCCCGCCGAAGCGCAGTCGGAAGATCGTATGCGCGCGTGCATGGAGTTTTGGATTGAGGCCGACAAAAAAGCGAAAGTCAACGAAAGATTCTGGAACCTCAAGTGCGTGCCGGGAAATTATCCCGCGTTCTGCGGTGAAGGGAATACTTTTGAGGCGCGATGCTTGGCTCAGGGGACGACTTGCTGCGGCGATATCTTGTGTTCGGTCGGCAAGAAATGTATGCCGATCAGCCCGGACCCGCTCCGTAATATGGGACTGGCCTGCGTCGATGCCGACATTGAGTATTGTGCAGGAATAGGGTTATGTCCCAAGGGAACCAGGTGTTGGACTTTCGGCGGCAAGCCGGCTTGCCTCCCGCCGGAAACGGACGTATGCGAAACATACAGCGATTGCGGATTTTATGGCCCGCATGTATGCACCTCCTGCTGCCCGCGTTATCATTCGCATCCTGTCCATTGGCCAGAAGCTTCGGGCGCCGGTTGGTGCATAGCTCATTGCGAATGTGCGCCCGGTCCGGCCCCAGGAGACAAAGTGGTATCAACGGGGATGCATGCCGGCGCGAAGATGACCATCGAATTCACCGGAGGATCAAGTTCTGATTTCCAGCTCAAAACAGCGGTGCTCGTCATCCGTGGCGGCAAGAGCGCATCGAGCTTCGTCGATCCTGGGTACACATCCGGCGGATGCGCAGTGGTGGTGGTAAATGTAGCGCGACAGGTAGGAGTTCCGGCGGAGCTGGAAGGTCTTAACAAGGTCGCTCTATGGGGATCGGGCGTCAAAGTCAGCATAACCAACGGCTGCACTCCGCAGTGCTCAGCGCCAAACTGTTCCAATTAGGGCACAACCTTATAACACAATTCGATCTCGCACCCGCGTTTCGGCCCGGGTGCTTTTCTTTTTTTTGAACTCCAATTAGGGGACATAGAATATATTTAACAAAAAATGCTAAATACCTTGACAAAATAGCTAAATTATGATACAAATGGTCGTTGTTCTTTGAATGCACGGCTATCAAAACCGGAAATTTTTGGTTGAAAACAACCCAAGATTTCCGGTTTTGAAATGAAAACAATTTGTATTTTGGAGGAACGGTCCATGTCAAATTCGAGCATCGATAAGTCCATGTTGGCCGGAGACGCGTATTTCGCGAATGTCATTCGCATCATGGGGAAAGCGCAGTATGGTCTAATTTCGCGCGTATCCATCGATACCGACGACCATCCGTTTCATGTGCCGGTGCGTTACGCTCGCGTGACCAATCTGTTTTTCAGGCTTCGAGCAAAGAAGCTTGTTATTCAGATGACATACAATGAGATCTTCTACCCTGACGATCGACGCCAGCCGTACTGGGAAATTAATGTCTACGCGGTCTTTCGGCCGGTCGCCGAATTGGTTACGATGCTTCATCGTCGGCTGGGCGACCGGTGCTTCGATGAGAACGTGCTCGACAGAATTCCGCTTTACGGTAAGGACTTGGATATGCCGGAAAAACGTTCCGGTTCCCACAGTAATAACGGCGAAGTGAATGTCAGATATGAGTTGTCGGAAGAGCAATCGACCGACAGCGCGGCCGTGGCAAGGAACATCCTTCGGGCTTTGTTCGAGGCTGAGCAATATATCGGCTTCGGAAAATTCCGGGAGATGCAGGTGACCTCGTTCGCGCCAAGTTATGTCTTTCCCGAATCGTCGGGAACATTCTGGTCGCGTTTCGATATGCCGGCGCTCAACATCGTTATTACGCGTCCTTGGGGCGACGATGCCCTGGAAAGCATTGCTGCCAGATAAGCAAAATAGTCTGGCCATGAACGAGGGGGCACAACTCCTCGTTTTTCTTTTTAGAAAAATAAAAAACACCGCCGATATCGACGATGTTTTTGTGTAACTCCGTACAATCTTGTCCTAACCTATTTTGCTCAAAACTCTTGATCGTTTCTTTCCCCCGAAGGGGTCGCCAACTAGGTGAACAGCTAGATGAACGACTAGATGAACCCGGGTTCATCTAGCAAGCACCTTAAAAAACCCTTATCTCAGCCAAATCTCATTTTGAACAATTGCCGACCATTATCTCACTAGAGAATCTACTGAACGACAAAATAATATAACCAAGTAATATAAAAACCCCGGCGTGCGCATCCGGGGCTTGGAACAGTTCGATCACTCAACGTAACATGCGACTCTTTCGACTTTGAAGTCCACCCAACCAACGCCCAGAACGTTTATTTCGTAGGCGATCGTATCTTCAGGACGGAAGTCGGGGCCAATGCCAGGTCGCGATCCCTCATCTTTGGCACGCTTGAACTCGGTGAACGGAATTTTTAAGGTGGCCACCCCGGTGGTTCGCAGTACTGACTTAGGAAGGTTATTCACCCACATTCCGTCTCGGTATTTCGGCATATGGCGCCCGCTAGGCCGATTGTAGTCGCTCAGCGTCAAGCGCAAACGAATATCTTGTGATGTTTTGTTGGTAGTAATGGTCACGACAATGCCCTTGGCTTTGCTCAGGTCGAGAATGCTCTTGAATTCCCGCCGGATTGAGTACCACGCAGATCCATACATTTTTGCGTAATCTTCGTTGTCGCCGACATCAAAAGTTAATGACACGCCCCCGTTCTCGTCGACCTTTATCATGTTCTTACGGATCCTGTATTTGGTATAGATGCCATAGCCGTCGGCGCTTTTTACGTTGTCGCCTCGCCTGAATTTATTGTATGCCTGAAGCGAATCCTCGAGGCTTAACGGAGATCCAACGCAGTCGAAGTCGACCTTGGTCGGCGGCGCTTGCGCTGTAGCGAGATTGGGAACGGACACGGCGACGATCGTCGCCAGAAACAGGACGATGCGAACGAACCGATTGTATTGTGACATGGCTGACGCTCCTTTGTTGGTCGATTGTTTTGACGGTTGTCAAAGACTGATTCTTTACCAAGAATGTGCGCTTGTAGAATATATATGTCAATAGCGAATATGATCGCTTGCGATAAGAAAATACCACCGATTAAGGTTCCGTGTTGTCGCACGAAATGACAAAAGCAGGAACGAAGGGGACATGACCCTTCAACTCGATTCCGCACCCGCGCTTCGGCCCGGGTGCTTTTCTTTTTTCGAATTCCATTCCGCGGCACGGTAAAAGACAATAAAGGGCACAGACTCGCTACTCCTTGAGCTTAAACAATGGGCGGTGTTCGGGGCGGATATACGCCAAAGCGCGATGTGCGCGGTTTTATAACTACCCATGGGGGAAAAGTATTTAATAAACGCTTATTATGGTGTAGTCTTATAGACCATTATTAATCCATAAATCTATATGGGTGAAATTAAAGAGTTCCGTGGCGACTTGGAAACGATCATGCCGCCGGCGGTGAAAGGCGCCATTGAACAACTGAGGGGTGGTCACGGGAAAAATTATTCCAAGATCCTTGGGGAGATCCGCGAGGTTGAAATTTCCGCCGAAAATAAAGCCGTTTTAGTTGATGCATTGTTCGCCGATATTCAGAGCCAGATCGAACGCGGGCAATTTCGCGAGATCGAAAGGGCTAAAGAACTAATGAATTTTTTGGGAGTCAAAGAATTTGCGCTAAGTCCCGAGGCCGAGCAAACAATTGTTAGATTATACAATAAATACTCCTACGATTTTCTTAGCCGCATGAGCCCACCTCTCTATGACGGAAAACTTGCCAGCGGAGAAGCCTATGATGAGATCGTATATGTACGTAAGATGATGCGCGACGCCGGAGAAGATCCGAGTGACGAAGACATAAAAGAGCTGTGGCAATACCGAGAAATTTTGGTCAAACTCCATTATGGTAACTGGAAGCCTCAAGACCAGCTCAACGAAATTCCCAGACTTCTTGCTGAACAAAAATAAATTGATCCAGGTTCGATTTTTTCAACTCATGTTTTTATAAGGGTGACAAAAAGAAAAAACCTTCTCGAGATGAGAAGGTTTTTTCAAGTAGCCCCAACCGGATTTGAACCGGTGTACCTGGAATGAAAATCCAGTGTCCTAGGCCGGACTAGACGATGGGGCCGTACCTATTTCTTCTTTCAACGGAGCCAATATTTCGGATCGGCTCGACGTGATTTGTCGGAGAAAAGATCGTCCGGCGTCAACCGCGCTGTTGACGCCCCCTTGACGAACCTCCTCTACAACAGAGAAAACACTATCAGTTTTTTGGCTCAGACACAAGAGGCGGGGGTCGGCTCGGTTGCGCCAATTGGTTGCCGTAATCGAGGAGTTAGTTGGAACAATCCAATACCGCTGGATAACATTGGCAGCATTCGGTCAACTCGGGTCGCTATCTTCCATGCGCATAGCGCTCCTCGAGCAAGTGTTCCGCCTTCTCTCTTCCCAATCCTCGCAATTGCCATGCGCCATCCTTATCGTCGACAAGGTTTCTAATTCGGTACGCCGCCGTCTCGGCTGCCTTCTTCTTGTGCCCGTGTCGGATTATTGCATCCACCAGTAATTGCCGCTCAATCCGCCGAGGGCTTCTAAAGTACATGAGAAGAAGCGCGATATCTGAAGCGCTGGTATTGCCTAGATTCACGTATGGCCGCCCGTCAATCTCTTCGAAGAATGGATATCTCTTTTGGGTAAGGGCACCGATTAAGGCCGCCACCTCTGCGGCGTCGGCTGCATTGGGGCTGCTGAATTTGAGCATTTCCGCGATCACCCATCCCATCAAAGGCATGACCGCTTCGGCGTCAATTGCATTAGCGTCAATAATATCGCTGTCATGCCGTGCTCCCCGATTACTGGCTATCTCATAGATAAAGAGGCATGCTTTCGGTATTACAAGTCGAACGGTGTCGGAGAATGTTGCCAATGATTCTAGCTTTCTCAATTCGGGTCCGGCGTGAAATTTTCTCTCCGTGGGCAACGGCTGACCACAGTAAATCATGAGGCACTTCGAGGCCGCTTCGACGAACTTTCCAGCCTTTAGACCAACACCTTCCCAATTTCCATCACAATATTCCTTAGTGCCAGTTTGGAAGTGTTTGAGCATCGCTTCAACGTGCTTACGGGGGAATATCAAAGATAGAATGCCGGCCACCCTCCCGGTCTCCGTTGTGTTTGTTGAATGCGGCATAAGATTACCAAACGTAGGCCTTCAGTCTTTTGCCATCAACTTCCTTTGAGGTAAGGCGCAATTGACTACCCTTCCTTATTCTAAGGAGTGCGGTGGTAACCCGATCCGGTTCGCAAGGATAAGTTGGCTGTAGTTTGGTGCGAACTTCTGGTGCGGCCTTGGGTTGTTTGAAAAAGCCAGAATCTCGAAGATTCATTATTCGCCAGGAGAGGCTGTCATTGTCAGACTTTTTTGTGGCTTTGGGAACCGGTTTTGCCCGTCCTGCAAAGACGGTCTTTTCAAGCTTTTCAACACGGCGGGCGATATCGTTGAGGTCGTTCTTCATATATGTGGCTATTTACCGTAAACCCATTTCCCATCCTTCTTCTTCCTGCCCAGGAATTTGCGCTGAACCAATCCAAGAACAGTACCCGAAAGCGTGGTCGTCGGGTACATATGTCCCTTTTCCTCAAGCGCCTCGGCGACATCTCCCAAGCTCTTTGGTTTGTCAAAGAAACCATCCTCTTTTAAGGACAATACCAAGTCGACGGCCGCGGATCGCTTACGCTGAACTCTTTGTTCGTCTGTATGTTGCTTCTTAACCTCCCTTGCCTTGTTAATGGAAGCAGACGACTCAAACTGGTGGATTATGCTCGCCACCTCTGCCTCCGTTCCCTCGATAGTGATTAAAGCGCCGAACCTGGACTTGATCGTGGCTTTCGCCATAGGTTATGAAGATTATGATTTATTGTTGCTCTATTATTACAACTAATCATAATAAGCGTCAAGAGTGCAGCAATTTTGAGAAAAGAAGGAATGATGTCACGAGAAATTGTCCTTTCAATGGCGGTCCGGCTCTCAGTATTGCGTAATGGGACTCTGCTAGACTTAAGAGGCAGGGTTGCAGCTAGGCGACCCCTAACACAAACGAGCCAAAGTTTATGAGTGTATTACCCAGAAGCGTGACCTGTAGCGATTGCGGCAGGGAACGAAACGAATCCACTAATTCATGCGAGTGCGGAGCGACGCGCCGTACTTTCAGTATCTTCCTGTCCGATACCCTGAAGGTTCGTGACGAACTGCGCGGCACAGTCCGCGACCAAGACCAGTCTGTTGCGGCTGATTTCTCCGTCCGAACCGATGATATAAGAAATGCGAATGCATCAATCGACTACCGCGCGGGCACCATCAACGTTGGCGGCAAGCAGGACGGCCACGTCGATAAGGACGAGGAACAGGCGTGGGTATTGGGGGCGCTCGCGGCCGAGTTGTCCCGCATCAACGGCTGCGAATACGGCTCCAGGCTCGACGCTTCGGACCAGGAGGCTGATGGCTGGCTTTGGGCCAAAGATACGTCCGATACCTGCCAAGCCATGCAACTACGACACCTCGACGACGAGGCGATTAAGACGATACAGCGAACTCGCAGCTTGAAAGACAGCTTTACGTTCCAAGACCTGTTTCAGGCAGCCGAGAAGGCCATCAACGATAAGGCCAGAAAATATCCGGTCGCGGTCAAACAGAATATGTGGCTAGTGATTCATACACCGTACCCCATCATGGACTCATTCATTGAACAAATGCGTTTAGCCGTCTCGGATGTCGCACGGCGGTCAGGTTTCAGAGAGGTGTGGGTGGTACCATTTCGCGAGCCGCCGTTTCGTTTGGATGCTTAGTACGACAAGAATCGCCTAAGTTATATGTCTCTCTACAATGCTAATTTGCGTTTTAGCCGGAATCCTTGCTAGGATTGTATTGAAATCCACCTAACCAACTGCAAATATGCGTAATTCTGTAGAAGGACAAGGCATGGCGCTAGATCAGGAAGAATCCGAGTTCTTGATCAAGTATGCAGAGCAACTCAAAGGGCTGACGGATGCGGCGCTAATAGAGGAGCGGGAGAAGTACCGTTGGGCGGTTCCAAACCGTGCACCCTCGTTCTATCGAGAAGGAGACTATGAACGACAGGCGCGAGCTACGCCGAGCGAAACCGAATTTGCTAAAAATGAGGGAAAGCTGGTTGAGGAAGAATTGGCGAGCCGTGGGTTAGCTAGGTAAAGATTTGCGATAACAAAGAGTATACAAAAAGACAGCGCATCGCAGCGCTGTCTTTTTGCAATTGATCTTCGTTGGGTCAGTGCGCGAATTACATAGTTTGGAGCATGCTTCTGTCTATTCTTGCATAACGTACTTTTCGCCGTCCGCCTTCTCCTGCCAGAAAGTCATCGACAATGGCGGACGTGTTCGCCTCGATAGGAAGGCCTTGAACGAGGCGGTTCCGGATGATGGCTTCATACGCATTGGCTCCGGCGCGGAAGTTTGCCGGCGAACGGACGCGATAACGGACTGAGTTGAATTGGAAATCAATCCACCAAGTTTTTCGGAAGAGGCGGGCGCTCATAGTTGTTGAGGGAGGACGACCGAAGCGACGCGGTGGATGCTGATGTACTTTTCGACATCGGCGCGTTTGTAGCGTAGCTGCGTACCGATGCGATAGTGTACCAGTTCCCGACGTTGCGTTAGGCGATATACGCTTGTCCTGGAGATGCTGAGAAAGGTGGCGACCTCGAGTAGCGACATGAATTCGCTACGATGTCTTATTGGGTCCATATGGGTATGGATTATGGTTGGTTAATTCGTTTGGGGTTGCTTGGTCCTCGATTGTATTACTTGTCATCCGAGAAGTAAGGGGGCCAACTTTGTGCGGAGATGGGTTGTTGTCCACGTCGGCGAGGTGTTGCGTGCATCTTGTTGTCCATGATATTCCCAAACGCGTGTTCGGTAAGGGATACCAATTTGTTCGGGAAAGGTCTGTTGTCCACAAGCTGATCGGGAACTATTGCGAAGTTTGCTCGGGTCTTGTCGCGTGCGTACTGATCAAGTCCGGATGCGATTACAGAACACCATCGACAATCAGTCGATGGTGTTTAAGGGTTGGTGAGTTGTCTTCAGTTTGCTTCGCATTGACAGCGGGTTGCCGCTTATTTGGCGACACTTGGACGACCTTGTTGTCTGAGACGATCAATGGAATCCTGATTTGTAGCGAATATTTTTTTTGAATCCTCGCAAACTGCACTCTTGGGATAAAGGGATTTGAACCGGTGTACCTGGAATGAAAATCCAGTGTCCTAGGCCGGACTAGACGATGGGGCCGTGCCTAGTTGCGAGTTGTGAGTTGTTAGTTTCTAGTACGCCGACAAACGGTATTCTTGCACGATATTAAAGAATAATCAATAGTCGATATTAACCTATGTTAAGTAGTGTTGACAAACTGCTTAACATAGGTTAAGATATTAAACTATGAAAGATTTTTACACCACTAGCGAAGCGGCGAAAATATTGGGGATCAGCCGGATTGCTGCGTTTCAAAGGATCAAAGCGGGGAAGCTCGAGGCCAAGCGGTTCGGGCGGAATTATAGCGTTCCCGCTTCGGCTTTGCCGTTAAACGGCAAAGAGTTGGAAACGGAAAAGAATGATGATCTGCGCGAGGCGGTGAAACGCGTGGTGCGCGAATACGGAGCGACGCTTAAAAAGTTGGGCGCTGAATAGTATGATCGCGCTGCTCACGATCGATGATATTAAAACGGTCGCGCACGCTCTGGCGGAAGCGACCATGAGTTGGAGCGAGCCGATCCCGCCGTTTAGAACGCGTTACCCGGAACGGCTGGAGTCGTGTCTTGCGACCATGTCGCAAACTTTTGACGGCAAACCGTTGTACCCGGGCATCATCAACCATGCGGCCATCCTGTTTTATTTGATGGTTAAAAACCATCCGTTTCAGAATGGCAACAAACGGATCGCCGTTACGGCGCTTTTGGTTTTTCTTCTTCAAAACGGCAAGTGGCTTAAGACCGATGAACAGGGCTTGTATAATTTTTCCGTTTGGGTCGCCGAATCGCCTTCGGAGCTTAAGGACGAGACCGTCCACGCGGTCGTTAAATTCATCGAAAAAAATATCATCGAAGCGTAGAGGTAATAAAAAAGCCGGGCAGGTGGTTGCTCGGCCTTACGGTGTTGTTAGGATCTGGACTTGTGGCGAACGGCGGCGGTTGCCTCGGTCTAGTTTGGGCGGCTGTCTTCGTTGCCTCGTTCGCCGCGGATTTTGGGCCAGCGCAGAGCGGCGGCTTGATGCTGGAATTTTTCGGTGACTTCCATTTTTCTGACTTCGTTGCGGATGGAATGGTGATACAGTTTTGCCACGCAGGCGAAGAGGGCGGCGAGAATGATAAGCGCGTCCGTGCGCGATGCTTTGCCGCTTTTCAATATTTCCGACGCCGCATAAAAAGCGGCCGCCACTAGCGCGATGAACGCGAGCGTCAAAAATATTTTAACGCCGAGCGTTAAAATCCGTCTGGTTGGCATGGTCTCTCCTTTTGTTTTCTGATCGTGTCGCCTCAAGAGGCGGTAATTAAATGAACGAAAACGCATTTAACCAAAATATTTACAAGCGGTCAAGCGATTCTTGCCAAATTGAGCAAAAAAAGGTACTTTGAATTCTTATGGCAATACCCAAATTTCCGGAATTAGAAGAAAATATTCTTAAGCAATGGGACGAGAAGGATATTTTCAGCAAGTCGCTCACCAAGCCCGCGCCGGAGGGAAATTTTATTTTCTTCGAAGGTCCGCCGACGGCGAACGGCAAGCCGGGCATGCACCACCTTATCGCCCGCTGTTTCAAGGACGTCATCAACCGCTACAAGACGATGCAGGGTTTCCATGTTTCGCGCAAAGCCGGCTGGGATACGCACGGCCTGCCGGTTGAAATTGAAGTTGAAAAAAAGCTCGGGTTCAAGTCGAAGCGCGAGGTCGAGGAATATGGGATCGCCGCCTTCAACCGCAAATGCCGCGAATCGGTTTGGGAATACAAGGACATTTGGACAAAATTCACCAAGCGCTGCGGCTATTGGGTTGACTTGGAGCATCCTTATATAACTTACGAACCCGATTACATTGAATCGCTTTGGTGGATCGTCCACGAGATCGACGGTCGCAAACTTCTTTATGAAGGTTATAAGGTCGTGCCGCATTGCCCGCGCTGCGGAACCACCCTTGCTTCGCACGAACTGGCGCAGGGCTACGAGGACGTCGACGATGTTTCTGTTTACGTCCGTTTCAAGATAAAGGACGACCTCATGAACGGCGCCAACTTGCTTGTTTGGACGACGACGCCGTGGACCTTGCCCGCAAACGTGGCTTTGGCCGTGGGCGAATCGATCCCGTATTCGGAAATAGAAATTGCGGGCGGCGAGCGGCTGATCTTGGCGACGGCGCGGCTCTCGGCGATCGAAGGAGAATACAAGGTCTTGCGCGAAATGCCGGGGAAGGATTTGGTCGGCATGGAATACGAGCCGCCGTATTCGTTCGTCGAATACGACGGTCCGGTGCATCATGTTCTCGCCGCCGATTTCGTGTCGATCGATGACGGCACCGGCATTGTGCATATCGCGCCCATGTACGGCGTCGATGACTTTAATTTGGGCATCGCGAACAGCTTGCCGCAGCGGCATTTGGTGAACACGGCCGGCGAGTTCATGCCGGAGGTCAAGCCGTGGGCGGGAATGTTCGTGAAGAAAGCCGATCCGCTCATCATCGAAAATTTGGCCGCGAGCGGAAAACTGTATAAGAAAGAAACAATCCGCCACACCTATCCGTTCTGCTGGCGCTGCAAGAGCCCGCTAATTTATTACGCCAAGCCGTCGTGGTATTTTAAAACTTCGGAAATTGCCGAGACGATGGTCAAGGAGAACGAGGAGATCAATTGGGAGCCGGCGCACTTAAAGGAAGGCCGGTTCGGCGAGTGGCTCAAAGGCAACAAGGATTGGGCGGTTTCGCGCGAACGGTTTTGGGCGACCCCGCTCCCCGTTTGGAAATGCGTTAACGGCCACAAGACCGTTATTGGTTCGTTCGACGACTTGGAGAAAAAACGTTTTACTCCCCCGGCTCGCATTTTGTTGGTCCGCCACGGCGAAGCGCAGAATAACGCGGACAAGGTCGTGGCCTCGGGCTCCTACGCCAGCAATATCCATTTGACCGAAGCCGGCGAAGAGGCCGTTAAGGCGACCGCCAAAAAATTGGGCCGCGAAAGAGTGACGGCAATTTACGCCTCTCCCTTAACGCGGACCTCTGAGACGGCCGGCATCATCGGCCGCGCTCTGGAACTCGAAGTTACGACCGACGAACGCCTCTGCGAGATCAACTTCGGCGCCATGAACGGCAAGACCGAGGACGAGTTCAACGCCATGTTCTCGTTCGCGGTGAACCGCTGGACCAAGGGGCCGGACAAGGGCGAGACCTTTTCCGACGTGCGCTCGCGGATGGTGTCGTTCTTGCGCGAGATCGATAAGAAGCACGCCGGCGAGACGGTTGTCATCGTTTCCCACGGCGACCCCATTTTTGCCACCGATTGTTTCGTTAACCGCGTGCCGGCCGAGCGCCAGCGCACTTGGCGCTATCCGGATCTCGCGAGCATAACCGAGCTCACGCTGCCCAATTGGCCGTTCTCCGATGCGAACGATCTTGATCCGCACCGCCCGTTCATCGACGAGGTCTCGCTTTTTTGCGACGAGTGCGGCGGGCAAATGCGCCGAGTCAAGGACGTCATGGATGTTTGGTTTGATTCGGGCTGCATGCCGTTCGCTCAGTGGCATTATCCGTTCGAGAACAAGACGCGCATCGACAAGGGAATATCGTTCCCGGCCGATTTCATTTCCGAAGCCATCGACCAAACCCGCGGCTGGTTTTACACGCTTTTGGCCGTGAACACGCTTTTGGGCTACAAGCATCCGCCCTACAAGAACGTCATTTCCATGAACCATATTTTGGACGCCAAAGGGTTTAAGATGTCGAAGTCAAAAGGCAACATTGTCGATCCGTGGATGCTTTTTGAAAAGTACGGAGCCGATGCCGTGCGCTTCTATCTATATTCGGTCAACCAGCCGGCCGATTACAAACGCTTTGATGAGAAGGATGTCGATGGTGTTGTAAAGAAAGTTTTCCTTATCCTTTGGAACACGATGGAGTTTTGGAAATTGTCGGCGTCTACTCCCTACTCCCTACTCCCTACTCCCTCGGCTGAACATATTCTCGACAGGTGGCTCAAGGCGCGGGTGAATCAGCTTACGAAGACCGTTACTGATGACCTTGACGCCTACCGGCCGACCGATGCGGCGCGTTCGATCATGGAATTTGTGAACGAGCTTTCCACCTGGTACGTGCGCCGTTCGCGCGATCGCTTCCGCGCCGGTGAATCCACCGAACCGCTGCATGATGCGCTTATGGGCGTGACCAAGCTTTTGGCGCCGTTCGTACCGTTCGTGTCCGAAGCGATGTACGCCGAGCTTGGGGGAGAAGGCTCCGCCCAAGGCGGACCAGCCTCGGGCTGGGAGTCGGTCCATCTTTCCGATTGGCCGAAGTATAACGATAAAGAGATCGACAACGAACTCATTGACGAAATGGCGGCGGTCCGCAAGATCGTTGAGCTGGGACATGCCCTACGCGACGAAGCCGAAATAAAATTGCGCCAGCCGCTTTCGGAGGTTGAAATTGAGAAAGCCGCGTTAAAGAATATTGATGACCTGTTGCCGCTGGCCGCCGAAGAGTTGAATGTAAAATTGGTAAAGTCCGTCGATCACATCGATGAGCGCGGCGGCTGGCTTATTAAGAGCGTGAACGGCGTGACCGTCGCCTTGCGCACCGAAATAACCGCCGAGCTTAAGCGCGAAGGCACGATGCGCGAAATAATGCGCCAAATAAACGACCTGCGCAAAGAAGCCAAGCTCACCCCCGCCGATAGGATCACGCTTAGCTTCGATATTGATGACATTGAATTCAAATCCATTTTAACGACCGAGAAAGAACACTTGGCCGCTTCAGCGCGCGCTGACGAGGTCGTCATGGAGCGCACCAATGCCGGCGTTTCGCGCGAACTGGACATTGACGGGAAAAAGCTCTGGATCGGCGTTTCCCTCCGTCATCCCGGCCCGTGAGCCGGGATCCACGGTAATATTGTTCGAGCGAATCCCGAGCAGGGTCGAGGGAGGAGTCGAGAATCGATATTTCAACGCTTCTCGGCTACGACTATTGTTTTTGAAAAGCATAGCTTTTGTAAGAGGGAGGGGCACAAGTTCGCGAAGCCTGTCCCTCCCTCTTACGATCTCCCACCCCAGCGCGCAAACTCCTCGTACCTCGTCGTGTTGGTGATTCTCGCCGTTCGCGGCTCGAATTTTTTCTTTAGACCAATTTGTAATAAAATAAATAAAAGTCTTAAGAAAACGTGTAAAAAACCGCTTAACTTAGGTAAAATAAAATGGCTCAAAAGAGCCATTTTATTGTTGTTTAGGGCTTGACAAAATCGTTTATATGTGATATAGTGTTTCTTGTAAGTGAATGAGCCACGCCCAAGCGTAAGAGACTTGAACGCGGCACCGATTGAAAACCAAGGAGAGAGCTCGCGGCCAACGAGATATTTGGCTACTTGATCGAGGAATCGATCATAGGACGCATTTGTTGTTGTCTCTCATAAGACGAATACAAATGCGTCCTTTTCATTTACTAAGTTCTAGGTTCTACATTCTAAGTTCTCGTTGAGACGGATGAGGAGAGGGAACGCTTGGGCAAACTCACCTTTGGTGATAAGGCCCGGCGCGGCGCAAGGCATGATGACGATCGGCTTACCCTGATCGACTTCAACCCCAAGCCATTAACGGTTTTCGCTCCGGCGAACAACCATCATTCCCTTTCTTATCCGTCTCCGCGAAAGTTCAGAGGAAATTTCAACCGGCGATTTCATCGTCGGCAACAATCAGGAGGACACATGTCACGATCTAGGAACAATCATCGCTCGGACACCGGCCGTCGCTTCAGCAACTATCGGCACGATCAGTATCTTGCCAAACTGCAACAGGCCGATCTCGATGAGCAGGTGGCGGAACACCACGGATTGCGCGCCGCGCCGCCACGTCGGCTTTGGAGCTCTGCCCCCGTGACCCGTTCGCCGGTTCATGCCGAGCCCGATCACCTTTTTCGGACCACCGCCCTTCAGCATCAAATGATGCTTGTTCGTGGAGGGATCTGGGAATCGATCGATCGGCTGAACGACCTCGTCTTCGACTTCATGGAAGTCAGCCATCGGTCGTACGACCTCGATTGCGAGATCAACGATTTGGTCCGCAAGGCCGACAATATCATTCGCGGCCAACGCCAAGCTTCCAGGGTTCGTCCTTGGTTTCTGACCGGCATCGCCGCCTAGCGATAACTCACGCCCGTCGGAGCGACTCCGACAAAGGGGATGCGATCATCCCCTCACAACTCTGGAACACGAGCTTGGCTCTTGTTCCGAAGATGCGAAATTTCGCAACTTCACAACGGTGACCGAGGCTGATCAACAATACTGGAGGGAATATGTCACAAAAGAACCATCTGGACGAGATCAATGCGTCTATCACCAGACTCAATCAATTGCAGTTATTGATCTTCGGGGCAGAAGACCGTAGCTTGAATCGGGTGATAAGGATAGTCGCCGAGGTCAACATGCTCCTGGGCCGTGGCTACGACACTGAACGCGCAACCAAAGAAGTTTACCTTCTTGAAGAAGGCGTTCCGATGGACAGCGCCGCCTAGAGCAGTACAGCTTGACCGCCTACGCCCGTCGGAGCGACTCCGACAAAGGGGATGCGATCATCCCCTCACAACTCTGGAACATGACTCTCTCGTGTTCCGAAGATGCGAAAGCGTTTTCAACCGGCGATCTTGTCGCTGGAAACAGTTCCAAGGAGGTATTCGATGAAAAAGATAAATCAAAGGATCGCCGATCGTTCGCGTCGCGCCCGCATTGACCGCCAACTCACCGAGGGTGACGAACGGGATGAGCTTGAGGACGTCGTTTGCGGGCAGGTTCGTCCGCTACATCCGGTCCCCCGGTTCACCACCGTCCAGGTCGTTGAGACCAGGCCCGGCCACCGGACCCGCGTTCACGAGGTTGAACTCGTGTGCTAACGGGCCACCAACGTTTTGGAAGAAAGGATAAGCATGGAAAGTTTGTTCGGAATGTTCATTATCATTCTGATCCTCGTCGAAGCGCTCGCGCAGATCGTGGGGTTCAAAACCTCACCGTCCAAGACGTTGATTAGGTGGATCTTCCGGCTCATCGTGTCGATGCTTCGCGGGATCGTTCGTGGTGCGATCGAGGGCATCTTCGGCAAACCGAAGAAAAAGCGCTCTCGCCGCCATGACGGCCGCGGACATGACGATGACGGAGACGAAGACTAGGACGCGCCCAGGTCTTCGGGGTCGGCTCATCGGAGCCGGCCTTTTTTAATATTACAATTTTTATTGTCATTCCGGTTTGATCGCCGCACGCTTGGCAAAAAAACGCCTTTGGGTTATCATGGCGTCTGTATTCGGGCGGCTAGCTCAGCTGGTTAGAGCGTCACATTGACATTGTGAAGGTCACAGGTTCGATCCCTGTGCCGCCCACCAAAAAACAACCATTGTAATGGTTGTTTTTTGTTTGCGGTGTATTTGAGTGAACCGCTTCACTCAAATAAGGGATCGAACGCCGGAGCGATGTTCCGCCGACTTTGCCGGGAGGCGGAATCGCGAGGCGGTGGTCAGCCCGAGGAGGCGGAAGCCGACGAGAGGCGCGACCGATCCCTGTGCCGCCCACCAAAAACTCCCCGCATTGCGCGGGGAGTTTTTGTATCGAGCAGCCGAGATACAAAACGATGAATGCCTTTATCAAAGCCCTGACAAAGTGTAATCTTTGGTACTGACCTAATCACATAAAACTATGTGCGGAATCGTCGGTTATATCGGGGACGGCGAATCGTTGCCGGTGCTTTTGACCGGGTTGAAGGCGTTGGAATACCGCGGCTACGACTCGGCCGGGGTGGCGATCTTCTCCCGCGGCGCGGTCAAGGAGAAAAAGAGCCTGGGCCGGATAAGCGTTTTGGAGGCCGCGACCCGGGGCGGGGATTTTTCCGGCTCGGTCGGGATCGCACACACGCGCTGGGCGACGCACGGCGTGCCAAGCGAAGTTAACGCCCACCCGCACAGCGACTGCGGCCGCCGCGTCTTCGTCGTGCACAACGGGATCATTGAGAATTATCGCGAGCTCAAAGAATATTTGATCGGCCGCGGCCATAAATTCTTATCGGAAACGGACACCGAATCGGTCGCGCATTTGATCGAGGATTTTTTAAACGACGGCCGCGATTTCAAAGCCGCGCTTTTTGCCGCGCTCAAGATGATCAAAGGCGCCTATGCGCTTGCGCTCGTCGACTCGACCGACCCGGAAAAATTATATGCCGCCCGTCTTTCCAGCCCGCTTGTCATCGGCGTTGGGGAGAAGGAGTATTTCCTGGCTTCGGACCCGTCGGCCTTGATCGGGAAGACCAAGAACATCATTTACCTCAAAGACGGCGAGGTGGCCGCCATCCGTCGCGACAACATTGAGATCGTCAATTTCGAGAACGAGCCGACGCCGTACGAGATCATCAAACTCGAATGGAATTTGGAAGAATCGCAAAAGGGAAAGTATCCGCATTTCATGCTTAAAGAAATATATGAAGGCCCGGAAGTAATTCGTTCGGCTTTTCGCGGCCGGATCGGCGTCAAGGACGGCACGGTCAAACTCGGCGGTTTGGAGTTGATCCCGGAAAAACTAAAAGGGATAAGACGTTTGGTGATCGCGGCTTGCGGAACTTCCTATTATGCCGGCTTGATCGGCGAATATTTCTTTGAAGAGATCGCGAGAATCCCGGTCGAGGTGCAATTTGCTTCGGAGTTCCGCTATCGACGCGAACCGTTCGACCCGGGCACGGCCGTGCTTGCCGTTTCGCAATCCGGCGAAACGGCCGACACGCTGGCCGCGCTGCGGAAGGCCAAAGAGAACGGGCTCCTGACGCTCGGGATCGTGAACGTGGTCGGCTCAACGATCGCGCGCGAGACCGACGCGGGCATTTACAATCATGCCGGGCCGGAGATCGGCGTCGCTTCAACGAAGGCTTTCCTTTCGCAGGTGACTTGCCTGCTCCTCATGGCTTTGTATCTGGCGAAAGACAAAACCGGACAAAGCGCCTTGCTTCAAGAATTGGAAAACATTCCGAAGAAGATCGAAAAGATCCTTTCGCAAGCGCCGTTCATCGAGAAGTTGGCCGAGAAATACAAAGAGAGCAAGAATTTTCTTTTCCTGGGACGTCGTTATAATTATCCGACGGCGCTCGAAGGCGCGTTAAAGCTTAAAGAGGTCTCGTACATCCATGCGGAAGGTTGCGGCGCCGGCGAGATGAAGCACGGACCGCTCGCCATGATCAGTCCGGATTTTCCCACCGTGGCGATCGCGCCCCGGAACAGCGTTTCCGACAAGATCAATTCAAATCTTGAAGAGATAAAAGCCCGGCGCGGCCCGATCATCGCGATCGCGACCGAGGGAGACGAAAGAATATCGATGCTTGCAAACGATGTTATTTATGTTCCGCCGACCATTGAGCCGCTCGAGCCCTTGCTCACGGTTATTCCTTTGCAGCTTTTTGCCTATTACGCGGGGATCAAAAGAGGCCATGACGTCGACAAGCCCAGGAACTTGGCCAAGTCGGTGACGGTCGAATAAAAAAGCGACCGCCCGAGCGGGGGGTCGCAAATATTGGAGCGGGAACGATCACCGGCGGATCATGGCTCGTCCGGCGCGGAGATGAACGGGGAAACGCGGATCGTGTATTTCGCGCGTGCGCCGATTGCTTCCGCGGCCGACCAGTTTGGCCGGCGCGGCGACCGGTTGCAACTCGAGTTCAAGCGGCGAGTCGTCGTATTCGCCCGTCGGCGCGCTAACGCCAAACGCCCTGGCAAGATCATTCACGACGCCGGCGCCAATGCTTGACCTGTTGGGATCGCGAGAATCGTCTTTGGACATTGAACCTCCTGCGTTGTTGCTCGAAATAATGACCGATGTCGGAAGAAGAATTTAACAGTTGGTTCCGCAAATGTCAAACCCGCCCGGGGCTTGACATTTTTGCCAATTTGGCGTAAGTTCTCGTCGAGGTTGGAAAAGGAGAGATCATGCAAGAGAACGCACAAAAGAACCGGGACGAGAACAGGCCAGAGCTCATTTCACCGAACGGAACACTGCGCATGCCGTCGCCAGCGGGCCTGCCGCCGGTCGACAACTATGTCGGACCGGCGCGGTCGACCGAAACCACGTTCGCCTGCGGGCATACGGGGCCGATGTTCTACGCCATGACCTTCTACGGCGTGACCATCGTGGCGCCGCCGGAACACGCGGAAGACAAAGACGAATGCGCGGACTGCGTCAAGGCCAGGATGCTCAAAGGCAAAACCCGTTGCGCGCTTTGCGGGCGGCTGATCGTGCCGGACAGGCCTGTGGCATTGTACCGGGACGCTCCCGGGTTCATTTCCGAGGCGTTGCGCTTCGACCATGATGGCCAGACCTGTGTCATGGGCTGCAGGTACTGCGCCCCCAGCGAAGACTTTCTTGTCGGAGAGTGGAACGGCGACAAGTTCGTTTCCGGTATGGACGTGCTGCGAGAAGGGTTGCTAAAGCTCCTCCAGTCGGAAGAAGGAAGCGAGTCGCGTTGCGCCTCCTGCGACGCGGAAGACTGTCCCGGCCGGACAGCGACATACGTCGCCGCTACCGAATAACGCCGTAAACCGGCCCGAACCATCGACCCTCTGAGCAATGCTGCAGGGGGTTTTTCTTTTTTAAAAACGCACCCCTTGCGGGGTGCGTTCGTTCATCGATTTTTATTGAGCGCCACGGTTTGGCGGATCGAGCCGATCAATTCTTGCTCGAGTGCCGGAAGCGCGACACCGGTCGTTTCAATGCGCGCGCGCTTGCTCGTGCCGGTCGGCTGCCACTTGGCCCCGAGCTCGAGTGCGTTCCAGCCGCGCTCGGCGGAAATAATGCCTTTGACCACGCCCTCGGTCTGCGGGTGTTCATGAAGCAGACAGACGACCTCGGCGTCCGGCGCGCGGCTCACCAGTTCGTCGATGACATCGGCGAGGTGCGTCTCGTCGGCGCCGGCGTGCATGAAATCGGCGCGGCCGAGGACCGACCAAACCAGCTTGTGTTCGGGGTCGGCCTTAAGGCGCGCGAGCACGCGGCCCCACAGGCGCAAAGCCTCGACGGGGCGGGTGCGGAAAAGCGCTTCAACGATCTCTTCCCGGCGCGCGCCGCGCAGGACCAGCCGTCCGGCGGTCTCGAGCGTGCGCGGGCTGGTCGCGCTCGTGCGGAAGCTTTTAGTTTCGCCGATGATGCCGGCTAAGAGGCAAGTGGCGGTGTCGGCATCAATGCGTTTTGCGTCGATCGCTTCGATGAGCGTGGTGATGAGCTCGGAGGTCGCGCCGGCTTTAAGGTCGATGATGTTGATGGTACCGTAATGTTCGTTCGCCGGGTGCGTGTCAATATTAACGACCGGCGTTTCTTCAAAGAAAGCGCGATGGTCGGCAAGAAGCGCGCCGAGCTCTTTCGGTTCGCGCAAGCAGATTGCGACGAGCAGATCGTGCCGCCAGAGCCCGACCGATGAATGCATGCCGTCCGTGCTCACCGCGCCGGAAGTCGGCGTTATTTTTATATGCAAAAATCCGTCGGCAACTTCATGGCTTAAGTCGTGCAAGCCGCCCGGGAGAGGAATGCTCAAAACGGTATGGCGCGGAGCCATGAGATCGGGCTTCACGCTTTCGATGCCGGGGAGAAATGACAAATGCGGCTCGGCGCTGAAGCCGGCGCAAATAATTTCAGCGGGCTTGCCGTAGGTCTCGATGAAGCGGGCCATGGCGAGCCCGCCCGCAAGCGCATCGAGGGAGAATGCGGACGGCAAAACAACGGCCACCGAACGGCTCCGCTTGATTGCCTCCACAAACTGTTCATGAGGCGCTAGCGCCATAATTTACTCCCGCCACGATCCGATACCCCTCGGGTCGCCACACAGGGAATTGGTTAGATTACGAAATTTGCGCCTGGCGGTCAAGGGGGACGGGCCAATGAACGATGAACTATGAACGATGAACGATCAATACGGTATGTTCTCAATATGATTTGTTCATAGTTTATTGTTCATTGTTCATTGATTTTATGCAGCCGCCGTGCTAAATTCAACGGGTATGGACGACCAAAACGAGCTGCCAAAGGCCTACGAAGCCGCGCTTTACGAAGTGGGGCTTTATGAGAAGTGGGAAAAGTCGGGGTACTTTAATCCCGATAATTTGCCGGGCGATCGCACCGAACCGTTTTGCATCGTCCTGCCGCCGCCCAACCGGACGGGGACTTTGCATTTGGGCCACGCCACGATGGCGGCCATCGAGGACTTGATGATCCGGTTCGAACGCATGCGCGGAAAGCGCGCGCTGTGGATCCCGGGCACCGACCATGCGGCCATTGCCACGCAGGTCAAAGTTGAGCAGCTTCTCATCCAAGGGGGCATGAAGGATCCACGCAAAGAATTGGGCCGCGAGAAATTTTTGGAAAAGGTGCACGAATTCGCCGAACAGTCCGGAAAGCGCATCAATGAACAAATGCGCAAAATGGGCTCGTCGCTCGATTGGTCGCGCGAGGCTTACACATTGGACGAGCCGCGCAATAAGGCGGTCAATGAAATGTTCCGCCTTATGTACGAGGACGGAATAATCGAGCGCGGTTACCGCGTCGTCAATTGGGATCCGCAATTCCAGACAACACTTTCCGACGACGAGGTGCTCACCAAAGAAGTTAATGCGCGGCTTATTACTTTTAAGTACGATGCAAATTTCCCGATCGCCATTTCGACGACGCGACCGGAAACAAAATTCGGCGACACGGCGGTTGCGGTGCACCCTGACGACGAGCGTTATAAGCAGTACGTCGGCAAAATATATGAACCAGTTTTTTGCGGAAAAAAAATAAGTGTGAGGATAATTGCCGACAAAGCGGTCGATCCCGCTTTCGGCACGGGAGCGTTGGGCGTGACGCCGGCGCACTCGATGATCGACGCCGAAATTGCCGAACGCCATGTTTTGCCGACGGTCATCGTGATCGGCAAGGACGCCAAAATGCTTCCCGAAGCCGGTCCTGATTTTTCCGGACTCACCGTCGTTGAAGCACGCAAGAAAGTCGAAAAAACTTTGGAAGCCGCCGGATTGCTCATCAAAGTGGAAGACACGGCGCAGAATTTGCCGGTGGCCGAACGCGGCGGCGCGCCGGTCGAACAAATTCCCATGCGCCAATGGTTCATCCGCGTGAACAAGGAATTCAAGCTGCGCCAAAATACTTTGGGTAAATGGAAAAAAGGGCAAACGGTGACGCTAAAGGAGCTCATGACCGAGGCGGTCGCTTCGGGGCAAACAAAGATCGTGCCCGAGCGTTTCGATAAGACTTATTTTAATTGGATCAACAACCTGCACGATTGGTGCATTTCGCGCCAAATTTGGTTCGGCCACCAAATTCCCGTTTGGTATCCCCCAGCCGTCATTGCGAGCGAAGCGAAGCAATCTCGAGATCGCCACGCCTCGCAGAGCTCGGCTCGCGATGACGAAGAAAAGATTATTGTTAGCGATATTTCTCCCGGCGAGGGCTGGGAGCGCGATCCCGATACGCTCGACACATGGTTCTCGTCCGGCACATGGACTTTTTCCACTTTGGGCTGGCCGGATAAGACCTCCGATCTCCAGACCTATCATCCGACCTCGGTGCTCGAAACCGGTTACGATATTTTGTTCTTCTGGGTCGCGCGCATGATCCTCATGAGCACCTACGCGCTGGGTGAAGTGCCGTTCAAGAATGTTTACTTGCACGGGCTGGTGCGCGACGAGCAGGGACGAAAAATGTCCAAGTCGCTCGGGAACATCATTGATCCGCTCGACGTGAGCGCCAAATACGGAACCGATGCCGTGCGCCTTGCACTGGTCATCGGCACCTCCCCGGGGCAGGATCAAAAAATGAGCGATGAAAAGATCGCCGGCTTTAGGAATTTTACCAACAAGCTTTGGAATATCGGCCGCTTTGTCTCGCGCGCCGAAAGCAAGAAAAAAGAAATGTCGATCGCGGATCGCTGGATCGTCTCGCGCCTCAACGAAACGGTTCGCGTTGTGACTGAAAGGCTGGAGAGTTTTCAATTTTCAACCGCCGGCGAAATGCTCCGCGATTTCACATGGACGGAATTCGCCGATTGGTATGTCGAAATTCACAAGCGCGAAGGCAACGACGCCGTGCTCCGCGAAGTGTTCATGACGCTTTTAAAGCTCTGGCACCCGTTCATGCCGTTCGTCACCGAAACGCTTTGGGAAAAACTTGGCGGCGAAGGTTTGCTCATTATCGCCGAATGGCCAAAGCCGCATGGCGAGTCGGATATTGAAGCCGAAAAGATCATGGGCGGCCTTCAGGATATTGTTTCCGCCATTCGCTCGCTCCGCGCCGACTACAAGGTCGCGCCGGATAAGCTGGTTGATGTCGTGGTTGAAGCGCCGCTCTATGCCGACGATTTCATTGCTTTTGAACCGGTTGTTAAAATGCTGGCTCGGGTTGAAAGGTTAAAGATCGCCGGCGAAATAGCGCCGCCCGAACAATCGGCCACCGTGACGATCGGCGCCAACACCGTCTCGATCCCGCTCGCCGGGCTCATTGATCTTGATAAAGAGAAGAAGCGGATCGAGTCGGATATGGCCGAGACCAAAACTTTTATTCGTAACGTCGAAGGACGTTTGAATAATCAAGAATTCGTCGGCAAGGCGCCGGCCAAGGTCGTTGAAGGCGAAAAAACTAAACTCGCCGAAGCCAAAGCCAAACTTGAAAAGCTCGAGGTGCAGCTTGAGGAGTTGAAATAAGGGATTCCCATGGAGCCGATCACGACCGAATCTGTTAATCGATTAAAGGATAACGTTGAATTATATTATAAATCTCAAGGGCCGATTTTTGTCCGGCGTTGAACGAGACCGTTTCTTTAACATCGGAAGGGTTCAATCATTTGCGATACAATCATTCCGGTATCGCTCGTAGTTTAAAAACGCAGCGGATCAAATATTGTTTTTTAAAACCCGGGCTTAAAATTTTAGCAAAAGCGACGACCGTTCAAGAATATAGGGTTTCGATCAATTCTGTCGGACCAAAGGCCGCCGACGGATTTAGAAAAACACGGCAAGTGGAGTATTGGGGGCTGGTAGCGATCCAAAATATTTTTGATCCGAGAAAAACTAGGATTCGCGTTATAGTAAGACGGGTCGGCGACGGCAAGCTCCATTTTTGGAGTGTGATGCCTAATTGGAAACAGATCATGGTCGGTGAAAACGGAATATTCAAAAAAGTCGGCGATATCGATATGGAAGACGAATAAAAAAAGAACAGCAACGATGCTGTTCTTTTGTGCGCCTGCCTTCAGCTTATGTATTGGCTGAACAGGGCTTTCGCCCCACAGGCACATTTATTCTTCCCACGTAAAACCTCGTGCCGTAAGGCCGAGGATGTAGACGATCCGCTGTCCGACCGGTAAGCTGTGGCCATGATCAAATTTGATCGGCAAAACCACTGCGTCTATCACACGCGGTAT
>Ga0265316_10000457_pt1 | contig 46314 bp, 37 predicted proteins | sample 4522metaG_FD_202092 | JGI IMG/M metagenome (GOLD analysis project Ga0265316, IMG submission 202092) | Rhizosphere microbial communities from Carex aquatilis grown in University of Washington, Seatle, WA, United States - 4-5-22 metaG | ecosystem: Host-associated > Plants > Roots > Rhizosphere >... | reverse complement strand
GCCCCGAGCCCCGTCCTCCCGCGAAACGCCCACGAACTCGCTCACGCCCTCGCTCTCGCGGCCCGCGACCCGCCAGCCGCGGGCCGGCCCTGCGGGCGGCCCGCAATTTCCCGACAAGCCCTAGTTAGTTCGGCGGTACGGTTGCGTGTCAGTGACAATTCGGGCACGGAGGCACTATGAGAAGCACCCTGGTTGGTAGGTTCCTCGGCGGGACCATGGCCTGTCTATTCGTCGCCGTGTCCCTGATGGATTGCGGGCCGCTGGAGCCAGTCACCGGCCTTCAGGCAAATGGAGGCAGCATCGCCGGGGCAGGAAATGGTGGCAACGGTGGGCGAGCTGGCAGCGCTGGCGCATCCGGCGGAAGAAGCGCCATCATCCCGGATTTCGGGGGCTCCATGTGGACCGGGCCCGACGCCGCCCTTGACGACGCTGGCACGGGGCAGTCTATGGCTGCGGTGTGGCCTCCCCCGGGCTTCGTGAACGTCACTGACGTGACCACCGGATCCTATGCCCTCGATCCCAACAGTATGGCGGCCGGGGACGCGGGCGCGGCTGGAGCGGGCAGCGTAACTCCAACACCCGCCACCGAGTGTGCCGCCCTCTTTGGTGTGGTTCGCGATTTCAAAATGGGAAGCAACCCCGGCGGTCACGTCGATTTTGAGACAGCGCAGGTGGGAGACGATCTCGGAATCGTGACCCAAACCCTGGGACCAGACGGCAAACCGGTCTACGCTAAGACAACCGGCAAGACGCCGTCGACCCACGGCAAGGCCAGTTTCGACCAGTGGTACAATGATGTGCCCGGCGTCAACATGCCGTTCGTGTTGGCCCTGCATCTGGTGGATCTCGCCGGGAAGGCCACGTTTTCCGCGACCAAACCCGCGTTCTTCTTCCCGCTGGACAATCAGGGCTTTGGCAACGAGGGCAAGACCAACAACTTCTCATTCACCACAGAAATTCACACCTCCTTCACCTACAATGGAGGGGAAATTTTTGAGTTCTGCGGCGATGATGACGTGTTTGTGTACATCAACAAACAGTTGGTGATCAACATGGGAGGGCGACATGCGCAGGAGTGCAAGCAGCCATCCCCTGCCATCGACGCGCTTGGGCTGACTCCGAAGAATGTCTACGAAATCGCCATCTTCCATGCTGAGCGTCACACCGACCAGTCCAACTTCCAGATTCAAACCACGCTGACCTTCACCAACTGCGGGCAGGTCGACGGCAAGATCTACTGAGGCTGAATTGCGCGCGACAACGCGCGGTGACAGGAACCGCCTGCAGGTGGTCCGCTCATGCGGTTCCTGAACACGAAAGCTACAACACTTCACGAAGCAGAGGCATACTCGGCAGCATGACGGGCCGACAGCTCGGCGCAGTATCTGGAATACTCCTCGGGGTATTCGGCTGCATGAAGGCAGATCGGTGGGTGGCAGACCTGACAGACACCGGAATTGATGCGCCCATTGAGATCGATGTCAGAGCGGACCTCGCCGGCCCAGACCTCGCCAGCCCAGATCTAGCCGGCCCGGATGTCGCCACGGACGTCATCCCGATATGGCATCCCTTCTCGCCTGCAACACTTATCCCCCTGGTGAGCGACACGACCGACGCCCACGGTACCTCGCTCACGGCAGATGAGCTTGAAATCTACATTGCATGCGAGGAACAGGGCGCCACGACCTTTCACATCTGGTCTGCCACACGAAGCGCACGCGATGGGACGTGGAACGCGGCCGCGATGGTGCCCGAGCTTTTCGGTTCTGGCTTCGACGTGGATCCGGACGTTTCCCCTGATGGCCTGACCCTCTACTTTTCGACCAACCGATCAGGCGCGGCCTACCAAATCTGGGTCTCGCAACGAACCGGTAGGGACCAGGCGTGGGGCAAGCCCAAAGAAGTAAAGGAGCTTTCATCGCCGACGCTGGACAGATCGGGACCGAGCGTCGATCGGAGCGGGCTTTTCATGGTCTTCTACTCCGCTCCGCGCGACACATCCGACTATCGCCTGTACTCCGCATCCCGCACTGACCCTTCCGGCAGCTGGGGCGCCATCCAGGAGCTTTCTGGCATCAACTCGGGCATGGAGGACGCGGATCCCGCACTTTTCCGTGATTCGTACTCCCTGATCTGGAGCTCGCGCGGCACGAGCCAAGGAAAGACGTGGGACCTCGTCGAAGTCAGTCGTCTCGACCTGTCCAAGCCCTTTTCTTCCCAGCCGATTCCCCTGGATTCGCTCAATACGCCCTACGCGGAGCGCTATCCCTGGGTGTCGCAGGACGGAAATCATATTGTGTTCAGTAGGGAGCCAGAAACGAAGGCTGGCGCCATTTATGAAGCATGGCGCTAGCGGCGACCGAACGACTTGTTGTTGACAACTTCTGGTTTTTTGGAGCTACAATTAGGTATGCCCTCTGCGGGAAGCACAGCCGGTTACGCCGTCCCCGCCGAAGTGCAGCGCCGCTCGCCCGAGACGAGTGCGAACGACCTGACAGTTCTGGCGCTGGAGGCGCGAACACGGGAACCCGCAGCCATGCGGACGTTTCTGGACGCGATTGCACCGTCGGTGCGCAAGATCTGTCGCGGCGTCATGGGGGCTGGCCACGTCGAACTGGAAGATACCGTCCAGGAGTGTTTGATCGATATTCTCCGTGCCCTGCCCAAGTACCGGGCGGAGGGTGCTATCCAGCACTACACGAATCGCATCGCCCTGCGGGCATCGATTGCCGCACGTCAGCGGGGACGAAGCAGGGAACAGCGCCTTCGCACGCTTGCGGAGCAGACGCTGGAGCCCGGTTTCTCCGAAAGCGATCACGCAATGCCGACCCTGTGGCTGGTCCGCCAGGTGATCGACGAACTGTCCTCAGTTCAGGCTGAAGCCGTTCTGATGCGCATGGTTTTGGGTTGCTCGGTGGAAGAGATAGCTGCGGCCACCCATGTTCCAGTCAACACCACCAAGAGTCGCCTGCGTTTGGCCAAGGACTATCTGCGCCGTCGGCTAGACGGAGAGGCGGAGGCCAAGGGGGACGGCCATGGCTCTTGACGTCCATCCCGAGGAGGCCCTCGATCGCGCGCTCAAAGGCGAGCTTTCCGCAGCGGAACAGCGCGAGTTGGACCAACACCTGCTTGCTTGCCGCGCATGCAAGGCTCACCTGGCACTGGCGCGTTCGGGGAGGGAGGCCTGTACGCCGCGGCCCTGGGGTGACCGCCTCAACCGCCTCGCCGTGGACCACGCCCTGGAAAACTTTGGGCGTTGGCGCTGGCCAGCTTTTGTGTCCTTCCGAAGCGGCCGACGTTGGGCGTTGGCAACCGCGGGACTGGTGCTGGCCCTGGGTGGCATGGCCAGCGCTGGTTTGTGGCACAGACAAGTTCCCGCCCCTGAGCCAGTCTTGACTCTGGGAACCAAGGCGCGCCCTGCTGCCCGGGCGACAGCGACACCTAGGCCGCTTCTGGCTTTGTCAGACTCGCCGCCCGTCCAGGCTGAAATCATCGACGATTCGCCAATTCCCCATCGGGCCACGCGCGTGCAGCCGAGCGCAGCCAATCTCTTCGAACGTGCCGCCACCCTGCGCAATCGCAACCGGACCGACGAGGCCATCGCGGTGTTTCGCAAGCTGCAGCAGCTCTACCCCCAGACGCGCGAGAGCCGGATTTCATTTGCCGTGGCCGGGCGCATGCTGCTCGATCGCGGACGACCTGCCCAGGCCCTGGCTCAATTCGACCAGCACCTCGCTCACGGGGGCGAGGCGGCTCAGGAAGCAATGGCTGGCCGCGCAACAGCGCTCGGACAGTTGGGGCGCCTTTCTGCTGAGCGCGAAACCTGGCAGAGGCTGCTCGATTCCTACCCCGGCACGGTCTACGCCAGCCAAGCCAAGCAGCGGCTGGCGCGACCGTACCGCGGACAGGAAGCGTTTTCTGGCATCGAGCATTCTCGCTGAGCGTGGTTTGGCGTGAGCAGTCGGAGAAGCGGCGATGCCACTGCGCCACGGCCCGCCCGGCTTGGATGGGTCGCGTTTTTCTTGTGGCTGGCCGCCGTGGGTGCGCTGCCGCGGTCGTCGTCGGCACAAGAGCAAGATCGCATCAGTGCGGTACTGGCCGGCGATCCAGAAGTGGTCGAGAAAATCGTCACCGTGCTTCGCGGTTCGCTCGACCGCCAGGGACTGAATCTTGTTGCGGTCCGTGCCGCCCAGATCGATCCACTGGACGTCGCTCGCTTTCCCCTGGATCGCGCTCCCGGCGGACCCGTGGCGAACCTGTGGCTGGACCTAGCCTCAGACCACCCCGCGATGTATCTCCTCGATGCGCGAAGCGGGCTCGTTTATGTGCGGCAGATGGCGGTTCGCGCGGATCCGGACGCGGTCGAGATTGAGCTGATCCGCCTGGTGGTTGACAGCTCGGTGGAATCCATCTTGAAGGGGCGCGTGCTGGGTGTGAGCCGCGACGAGTTTGAACGATCCCTGACGCCTTCGCCTGGGACGACACCACCAACGCCGCCACCTCCCACTCGGGCTTCCCCTCCCCCTCCCACTCCCACTCCCACTCCCACTCCGGCTCCGCTTCCAACTCCGCCCCGGCCTCCACGTCGAGCTGCTCCTGCGACGCCGCTTGCGGCGGCACCGCAGGCAGCGACAAGCCGTCGAGCCGAATGGGCGATTGCGGCCGGCTATTCGGGAACAATGCTAGCGACCAACTTCCTCGCCCACGGTCCTGAACTGGGCGCGGAACGGCGCTGGCCGCAAATTCGACTCGGCATGACGGTTTCGCAGCAATTCCAGCAAGCGGTGACCCTTGCGGACGTCGCAACGCACCTGGACTCGACAGCGATCAGGTTCTATGCGTTATCTGCGAGGGCCATCACCTCAGACCTTTCTGTATCGTTCGGCGTCGGGGCCGGGGTGGACGCGACGCGAGTGGCGCCGACCGGAGCCGGCGCAAAACCATCATTTTGGGCGACTGATCCCATGTTGCTTGCGATGGCCGATCTCGCCCATTCCTTCGGCCAAGCATTCGTATCCGCCCGCGTTGGTGTCGAGTACGATCTAGTCGCCCCGCGCTACTTGATCGCCAGTGACGATGGAACGCGCGTTTTGTGGAGTCCGTCGCGTTGGCGACCTCTTGCCGCACTGCGACTCGGGCTTACATTTTAGCGATCTATCCCCACATCTCGGCATTCGTCAGCGGTACACGATCCAAAACACGGACACCTCCACGGATCCACGGATCGCTACTCCGCGTACGGTTCGATCTACTTCTCGGACTCCGATGCCGACGGACGCCTACAGAGCAGCAGTGTCGCTCGGGCTAGCAGCAATGTCGATGGGCCGAGGAGCGAATCCCGCTCCTCGGCCTTTTCTTTTTCGGAGAATCTCCCGACGAATCGCGGCCGAGCTACAGGACGTAGCCGGCCTTCACCGCATCATCGCGAAACATCTGCACGGTCTCCAGCGAGTACTGGTCCAGATCCTTGCCCACAAGGGACAACTTCTTGAGAATATCGCCCGTGACCGTGATGATGGAACAGCCGATGGCATCCGCTTGAAATATGTTGAGCAACTCGCGCGGACTGGCCCACAGCAGCTCGACGTGGGCCAGGGGCTTCAGGCGCTGCACGGACGCGGCCATCAGGGGAACCGGATCCCGGCCGGTGTCCGCAACGCGACCGCCGAAAACCGAGACAATGGAATAGGCACTTCCCGCCGCTAGCGCTTCCCCGGCAACACTCACCTGGTCGAGAGTGGTCAACCCCGTCACGTTCACTTTGATCCCGTCGCGCGCCAAGCGCCGGACGAGGGGCGCCGTGGAGACGCGCTGGGTGTTCGTGATGGGTATCTTGACGTTGGCGTTGTCACCCCAAGAGGCGATCTTGCGCGCCTGACGTTCCATCTCGTCCATGTCGTCGGAAAGCACTTCGAACGAAATGGGTCGATCGCGGATTGCATCGAGAACATCACGAGCGAAGCGCTCGTAGTCACTCACGCCGTCCTTGCGCATGAGCGTGGGATTGGTAGTGAAGCCCTTGATCCGTGGATTCCGGTAGAGATCCACCATCGACTTCTTGTCAGCCCCATCCGCGAAAATTTTGATTCGCAGCGAATCCAGATTTGGTTGCATGTCGGTCACCTCGTCTCGCCTATCCAAGCCACGGCTTCTGCCAGGCTGTGACACCTGTGATCCGGTGGCGTGGGTGGTTGTTGTTCATCATAGCCGCAATCGATCCAGACGGTACGACACCCTGCCCGCACGCCGGCTTCCACGTCGCGCCACCTGTCTCCGACCATGAAACTCTCTTTCAGATTCACGCCGTGCCGGCCCGCCCCTTCCAGCAACATCCCGGGCTTTGGCTTTCGACAAGCGCAGTCATCGGCGTCATCGTGCCAACACACCAGCACATCATCGATCTCAAGTTCCGCCCGCAGGCGGTCGTGAATGGCTTCGACGACAGGTCGGGCGAGGGTGCCGCGTGCGACGTCCGGCTGGTTTGTGACGAGAATGCGGACCAATCCCATGGTCCCGGCCTGCTGCAGAGCCTGCTTGACCCCGGGCAAAATATCCAGCTCGGACACGGATCGCGCGGGGAACGGCTTTCCGCCCCTAACCAAGGCACGGCTAACGACTCCGTCCCGATCCAGGAACAGGGCCGCGCGCTCGTTCATTTCAAGCCTTCCCACTTGGTGCTGGCGGCTTTCAGCTTCGGATGCGAAACCAGAAGGTGCCAGACCACCGCTTGAAAGGCCTCGGTGTGGGGCGTGACATGCGCGGCATTGACGGTCGGCACGACCACGCACGCATCCGCCACCTTGGCCGTGTAGCCGCCGTCGCGGCCCACGATGCCTCCCACGGTGGCCCCGACCTGCTTGGCGTATTTCAACGCCGCAACCAGATTCGGGCTGACGTTCTTCTCGAGATCGCCGCCGCCGACCGAAAGTACCAGGATCATATCGGCAGCCTGCAACCGGCTGATGCGCAGCCAAGCCGCAAAAACGCTCTCCCAGCCCTCGTCGTTGGTTCGGGCCGTCAGCTCGCTCACGTTGTCGGTGGGGGCGTAGGCTTCCATCCCGACCAGCTTGCGAAAGTCATTGACTGCGTGCGAGGCGTTGGCGGCGCTTCCACCCACGCCCAGAATGAACAGCCTTCCCCCACGCGTCCGCGTGGCAGCCAGCGCGTCCACGAGCGCTTCTATGGCCGGTCGATTGAGATCGCGAACAACGGACGTAGCTTCGTCAAGGAATTGGTCAGTGAATGTCATGTCTTTGTCGCCGTTCTTGTTTCGGTCAGCCCGCGGAACTCCGCCAGCCCTGCAACAGATCCGATTTCATAAAACCGTTCCGTTACCTCATGTCCAGCCAGTTGGCCTTTGGCCAGCAGGGTTTGATAGAGCTTCGCCAGGTCCAAAGCGGCGCCTTCTGGCACGTCTTGGAATGCCTCGCGCCGAAACAATCCCAGGCCGTAGTCGATGTGCCGCATCGCCTGAAGTCGCGCCGCCTTGTCATAGCGCTGGATCGCCCCGGCCTCGTACTGCACGTTGCTGGTGTCGTACCGACCTTCGTTTCGATAGACCGTCATCAGGGCCAGCTTGCTCGACGCACGGAAGCTGCGCAGAACGGCCTGATAGTCGCAAGGCAGGTACGAATCACCGTACAGGACGAAGAACTCATCGCCCAACATGCCCAGCGCGCGACGCACGGCCCCTCCGGTGCCCAGAAGCTGCTGGCCGTCAAAGGCGTAGCGCACACGCAGGCCAAACGCGGATCCTGGCCCGACGACCTGCTCGATCTGCTCGCCCAGGTACCCGACACACAGCACCACATCTTCGATTCCGTGTGATCGTAGCAACCTGAGCTGGTGGGCGACAAAGGGCTCGCCGCACACGTCCACCAGCGACTTGGGTATCGTTTCGGTGATAGGCCGAAGCCGGGTGGCCAGCCCTCCGGCCAGAATTGCAACCGTTGGGGTCATTTCAGCAGGCTTGATGCGTGGCGAGTCAGAGGATGACAATAGCATGGCATGAGCCGCGACCCCTTGTCATGGACGGACGCGACGGTCCACCAACGAAGGCGCAGAACCGCGACCTTGACCGCCCGGCGACAGGGCGTTACATGAAGATGAGAGGATTGATTTCGTGGTTGCCAAGCGTGGCCACTTATGAAGGCCGATGCTGACCTACGCCACCGACTACAAGCAAGAACTGCAGCGCCTCGGCCCGGCAGCATTTCAGCACGTCCACTTCCAGCCTGTCCTGGTAACCCTGGGCATGGCTGGCGAAATTGACCAGCACGCGTCGCTCGGCGGCACAAGCGTGGTCAACATCACCGACGGAACATTCTCCTGTACTCGCCTGACCGGGCGGGTTTTCCCTGTGGTCAAGCCACACAACTCAATGCGCGGGCCGATCAGCGTGGGCCGCACCTCTGACAACGACATCGCCATTCCCGAATACTCGGTCTCAAAAAGGCACTGCATCATCGCCAAGGTCGACAACGAATTCAGGCTGACCGACATGGGCTCGACCAACGGAACGATCGTGGATGGGATGCCGCTGCTGCCGCAAAAACCACGTCGCATCAAGGGCGGCGAGACCATCTCTCTCGGCCGGCTGATGCTGGTGTTCTACTTCCCAGAGGGATTCATCAGGCACCTGCAGGCTCTGTGAGCCTATTTTCGCTTCGAGAGATCCCCTGCCCTCACCATCACCAACCCGTCTGGCTTGATGAACCTCTGCGCCACCGCGTCGATGTCGGCCGGGGTCAGGCTTTGGATCTTGTCGTTGAGGTCGCGCCAGAACGTGAAGGTGCGTGCCAGAAAAAGGCCCTGCGCCAGCTCGCCCGACACGAAGTCGTCGTCGGCAATGCGGCTGTCCCAGTTCTTGGCGTAGCTCTTCTTGGCCTCGTTGAGTTCCTTTTCGCCAACGCCATCTTTGACCAGCCTGCGGATCTCTTCCTGCATGGCAATCAGACTCTTGTCCAAGTTCTGGGGCGCACAAATGGCCCAGGCCATGAAGTGCCCACTCGCATCGATAGGGTGGGCGAAAATTCGCGAGCCGGCGCCGTAGGACAGGCCCTCTTTTTGGCGCAAACGATCGAAGAGACGGGAGGTCGGGCTGCCCCCCAGCATGTAGTTGAGCATGGTCAACGCCGGATAGGCCGGATCGTCGTCGCGCACCGGCAGCGTACTACCCACGATGACGAAAGCCATCTCCTTGTCAGGGGTATTGATGATCTCGTCGGCAGCGGCGTTGGCGCGATAGGGAAGTGCGATGCGCTGGTAAGCCTTGGGCGACTTCCATGCGCCCAGATTCTGGGCAAGCTGTGCCTTGACCGCTTCCGGGTCGAAGTCACCCACGATCGCAAGCTGGGCGGCGCTCATCCCCCACAGCGCCTTGTGCATCCGAGCCAGCTCAGGCGCCTGCACCTTGCGCAGCCGTTCGATGCTCTCCTTCACGCTGGCCACGTAGCGAACATCGTCCTTGGCAAAAGGGAACACCTTCTGCATCAGGGCCACCTGGCCGAGAGCGCGAGGATCCTGCAACTGCTCCTCCAGCCGCGCCAGCGTCTCCTTGCGCAGGGATTCCAGCTCACCCTTGGCAAACGCCGGCTCGCGCAGGATCTCGGCCAGAAGATCCAGCACCGCGGAAAGATTCTCCCGCGTGGTCTTCACCCGCAACTGGCTGACATTGGTCGTGCCGGGTGAAGAATGACCGCCACCGAAGTCCACCTCGGCACGAAGCCGATCGAACTCGTCCCTGAGCTGCTCGAAGCTGTGCTTCGTCGTTCCGCGCATCAACATGCTGGGCAGCACAGCCGCGGCGGTGGTCTTGCCCTTGACGTCTTGTTCGCTGCCAAAACGCACGGTCAGCACCAGGCGAACCGATCCGCCCTTGGTCTTCTTGGGCAGAAACGCCAGCTTCAACCCGTCGGCCAAATCCAGCCTGGCCGTCCGCTTCTCCACGTTCTCGACGGTGGCCGCAAAGGCCTCGCCCTCGGCCACGGCGGCGCTGCCCTTGTAGCCTTTCATCATGGCGGCCACGTCAGGCGTTTGCGCCAGCGGTGCGCGATCAGACGTCTTCTCCGGCAAAAACACACCCAGGGTGCGGTTGGACTGCTTGAGATACGCGCGCGCCACCCTTTCCACATCCAACGAGGTGACCGTCTTGACCCGGTCGCGCGCCAAAAAAAGCAGGCGCCAGTCACCCATGGCCGCGTACTCAGACAAAAGGACGCCTGTGCGCGCCGTCTCGGTCAGGCCGAGGTCGAAGTCCTTCATCCAGCCCGCACGCCAGCGTTCCACTTCCTCCTTGGTTATCTTGCTTCCCGCCAGTCCTTCGACGATGCGGATCATGGCGTCGCGCACCTTGTCCGGCGAAACATCCGCCCCCACCTTTGCCGACAGCATCATCACCCCTGGATCAGCCATGGGGTAGACGCTGCCGCCCACTTCGCTGGCAAGACCCTTGGCCACCAGTCCCTTGTACAGGCGCCCGCTGGGCTTGTTGGTCAAAATGTCGACGACGGCGTCTTCGGTCATGCGGTCAGGGTCCGCGCCTGCCACCCCGTGATAGAGGAGAGAGACCAGCGCCACGTCGCCGGTTCGGCGCAAGGTCACCTGCCGCTCGCCGTCCTGCACCGGCTCGATGGTCCAGGTGGGCTGCAGCGTCCGCGCCGGACGCGGGATGGGGCCGAAGTGCTTGCCCACCAGCGACAGCGCCTGCGCCGGGTCGAACTTGCCGGCAATGATCAGGATGGCGTTGTCGGGCTGATAGAACTTGCGATAGAAGGCGCGCAGACTCTCGATGGGGACGCGCTCGATGTCGCTGCGCGAGCCGATGGTCGACTTGCCGTAGTTGTGCCACTGGAACGCAGCCGCCATCACCTTGTCTTCCAGCACGCCGGCCGGGTTGTTCTCGCCCATCTCGAATTCGTTGCGCACCACCGAGAATTCCTTGGCCAGATCCTCGGCACTGATGGTGCTGTGGATCATCCGATCGGCCTCCAGGGCCAGGGCGAACTCCAAGCTTTCCGCCGATGCGGGCAACTCTTCGAAATAGTTGGTGCGGTCCCACCAAGTGCTGCCGTTGAAGGTGGCGCCCTTCGATTGCAGCGACTTCCAGATCTCGGGGCGACTGGGCGTTCCCTTGAACAGCATGTGCTCAAGCAGGTGGGCCATGCCCGTCTCGCCGTAGCCCTCGACCCGTGAACCCACGAGATAGGTGACGTTGACCAGAACCGTTGGTTTCGTCGGATCGGGGAAAAGCAGAACGCGCAGCCCGTTGCCCAGGTGGTACTCGGTGATTCCTTCCACCGTGGTCACCTTGGCAAGCGCGGTCGGGGCCGTGTTTTCCGCGGGCGCGGCTTGGGCGGAAGGAACGGTTGTGGTGAGCAGCGCAGTCATCAGGGTGAGCCTACAACAAATCATGGAGCCTCCAGGCCCCGATTCTTCCCTGTCCAGGGGCGCGGGGCCAATCTACATCGAGCTACAAGCGCTAGGCAGGGTTCCGCTCGTGATATCCGAACAGCTCATGTTCGCAAGGCCCGTCTTGCATTGCTGGTACGTGGTCGCGCTTGTGCTCGCCGTGCTCGCCGTGCAATCATAGGTCGCGGAGGCCCCGCAGCAGCCACTTACCCAGGTCTGAGTGCACTGACTCAGTGTACTGTAGTAGCCGCACCTGACATAAGGCTGACATGCGGAGGCGCCCATATCGTTGCACACGCCTCCGAGGGTCGAAGGCACGCCGCCGCTGCTGGTACTGCACGTTGACGTCTGGCAGATGCTGTTGCAGCAGTAGCCCACACACTCAGAGCTGAGGCTGCACGAGCTGCCATTGCTCTTCAGGCCGCCGCATGAACTCGACGACTGGCACACGCTGCTGCAGCAGTAGCCCACACACTCGGAGTCGCTGCTGCACGAGCTGCCATTGCTCTTCAGGCCGCCGCATGAACTCGACGTCTGGCAGATGCTGTTGCAGCAGTAGCCCACACACTCGGAGTCGCTGCTGCACAAGCTGCCATTGCTCTTCAGGCCGCTGCATGAACTCGACGACTGGCAAACGCTGTTGCAGCAGAACCCCTGACACTCAGAGCTACTGCTGCACGAGCTGCCGTTGCCCTTGAGTCCACTGCTTCCGCCGGTGCCCGAAGGACTGACATCTGTCGAGTGGCGATAGCAGTATTGATTTGAACAGTAGTAGTTGTCAGGACAGAGCTTGGACCCGCTGCTGGCGCACCTCTGCGCTCCGTCCTGAGGGTCGGCCTTGTAGTCGCACGCATACGCCATGGCAGCCAGAATCAGCAGCGTAACAGCGACAGCCGCGCGTGAGGCTCGCATTAGAACGCCCCGCTTGCCGCCAGCATCGCGCCGTGCGGGTCGATCTGAGGAACCAAGGCGATGCCCGAGGCGCGGTCTCTCTGCGAAGCGCCGATCGCGTGAAGCACAACCCCGATGACGACCGCGCCGCCACCGAACCCACCGTACCAGTACTGCAGCTTCTTGGCGCTCTTGCCCGCGGCATCGTCACTGGCGTTGAACGTGTCTGCATTCGTAACCTTGTTCGAGTACCACAGCGTCCGCCCGCTGTAGTAAGCGCTCGCTCCCAGCAGCGCGACCCCACCCAGAACGGTCAGAGTGCCTATCACACGAAGCGCCGTTCCTGAGGAACCTGTCGCCTCAGGCGCTGGCGCTGGAGGCGGGCTAGACCACGTGGTCGTGCCAGCCGCTGGCGGGTAGCCGGTCGCTGGTTGTGGGCCGGGCACGGGCGAATACTGGACAGGGGCCGGCGCGGCCGCTGGATAGGCCGCCGGCGCCCCTGGCTGAACAGGATAGACGGGAGCAGGCGCAGGCGCTGGAATTGGAGCGGGCGAGGCGGTCGGAGCCGTCGCCGCGGGAACGGCAGCGCCTGGCGCCGCAACCGAGGTGCCCTCCGGTGTTGGAGCGGGATTGGCCGCTGCCCCTACCGTCGGAGCAACGACGGGTGGCCCCGGCACGAACGGCGGCGGCACCGCCGCCCCAGCCTTCTGCGCCTCGGCCTGCTGCTGGTCGGCCTGATCGATCTGAGTCTTGAGCATCTTGATACGCTCTTCGACCTCGCCCCGCATCTGGCTCTGCGGATCCTTGATCAGGTAGTTCCTGTACAAATCGAGCGCCCGCTTGAGGTCGCCCTTGCGCCGGTAGGTCTGCGCCATGTTGAAGAGAAAGCTCGGATCGTCGCGCAGTGAGTACGCCTGCTCGTATTCGGCGATGGCCTCGTCCCAGCGGCCCAGCTCGTAGTACTTGGTGGCTTCTTTGTAGTGCTGCCTGGCCCGATCGGTGGCGCTGTCCGCGGCCAGCCCTGACGAGGGCGATCCCAACGCAGCCACGCACAACAAAATCGGCAGACACCGCGGCAACCAAGTCCTCATAGGTCGCTCCTTTTTTTCACCAGCCATGGGCGGCCAGAAGGATATCATACGGATGGATACTCAAGCACCGTTTCATCGCTGGCTGTCATGGCCGACGTTCGCCGCTTCTCCGCGACCGCCTTGCGAATAAGTGCGCGTGTCAATGAGTCAGCGTCCAGCGGAGCGCCGATTCCAGATCCGGATGGGCGAACGAGAAACCGCTGGCGATGAGTTTCTTGGGCAGGACCTTCTGCCCCGACAGCAGCAGCTCATCGCCCATTTCGCCGAAGAGCAATTTCACCGCAACGGCTGGCAGCGGGACCAGCGTGGGGCGCCCGAGCAACCTGGCCAGAGTACGCGAAAATTCCGCGTTGAGAACCGGCTGGGGCGTGGTCAGATTCACCGGCCCACAAAGCGTCGCGGTGGCGATCGCGTGCCGGATGGCAGCCGTCGCGTCGGCCAGAGAAATCCAGCTCATCCATTGTCGCCCGCTGCCCACGACGCCCCCTGCGCCCATGCGAAAGTGCGGCAGCACCCGCGCCAGCATCCCACCCGCGCGGGAAAGCACTAGGCCAGAGCGCAATTGCACCGTACGGATGCCGGCGTCCTGTGCGGGCCGGGAGGCTTCCTCCCATTGGCGGCAGACATCCGCCAAAAAACCCTCGCCCACGGCCGAGGTTTCGTCGAGCGATTCATCCCCCCGCGATCCGTAGAACCCGACCGCGGAAGCAGAGATGAAGACACTTGGTTTCAGCGGCAGTTCCGCCACGGCTTCGGCCAGCAGCCTCGTTCCCCGCACCCGGCTGTCACGTATGGCTTGCTTGGTTTCTTCCGTCCAGCGAGACGCAATGGGCTTGCCCGCCAGATGCACAACCGCGTCCACTCCGTGCAGACGCGACGTCTCCAGCACCCCGGCGTCGATGTCCCATCCGATCTCACCCTTTGATTCTTCGGGCCTGCGCCGCACCAGAACCTGCACCGTGTCGCCGGCTGAAACAAGGCGATCAGCCAGAGCCCGCCCTACCAAGCCCGAGGCCCCCGAGATCAGGACGCGCACGACAACCTCATCGACAAGGCACCTGGCGCGCAAGTCCCGGCACAAACCAGTCGCGTATTTGCGGGATGGAACGTGATGGCCCCGATGCTACAAGAGCGCGGAAAGCTGCGCCAGCGGAACAGGGTCCAAGGGGCACGAGCGCTCGACGCCTGGACGACGACGCCAAACCATGACCCGCCAGGCCACGCAGAGATCTCTCTTGTGGCGCCGGATGCGTGAGATAGTGCCCCGAGATTGCCGACATCAGGGAGGACACCATGAAGCGAACCGCACTTTTCCTGGGGGCCGGAGCGATGTTCCTGGCCGCCGCCTGCAGCGAGCAGGCTCCACCGCCCAAGGCTGAGCCCAAGCCAGCCCCTGCCAAGCCTGCCGCGCACTCCGCGGATGCGGGCCCGGCCACTGACGCTCGCGCGGCCGATGCTCACCTGGGCATGATGGAGCGCCATGCGATCTGGCTGGCCAAGAAAGAGGCCGACGCGAAGCTTGCGGCCCAGCTTGCGGCTGAAGAACAGGCGCGCCTACGAAAGTTCGACAAGAGCAAACTGCCCAAGCACCTGGGCTTGCTCGCCTTCGAGCAAAAGACGCGCAAGGCGCTCGACGAGGCGGCCGAAAAGCTGAAGGGCAAGCCCGACGCCAGCGCCCAGCTGGCAAAGTTGGTGGCCTCGCAGCGCAAGGCCATCGAAGGTCAGGCCAAGATCTTGCGCGCTATGGACCCGCAAGGTGGCAATTCCAACATCGGCACCGACCACGATGTGACCCTGAACGCGCTTGCCAACGACCTGCCCGAGGCCATCGCGGTTTCTTTCCAGGGCGACGGAAAGCCGCTGGCCGACGTGCGCGCTGAACTCGACAAGCGCGAAAAAAAGATCACCTCGTGGCTGGCAGAGGTGAAGAGCGACAAGAAGTAGTTCGCGCTATTCCACCACGAGCGCGTTGAACGCGACCACCAGGCGACGGCAGGCGCCGAGCGCGGCAAATTCGCTGCGCGGCTTGCCGTCCGTCGGTCGCACCACGGCCATGGTGTCCTGCGCCGCCTTCATGAAATCGTTGGATCCTGTGGTTCGAGCCATTTCTGCGCGCGCACTCTCGGCGTACTCAAGAAACCCCGCGAACATGTCAGCGAACGCGTTCGCCCGCTCGTCCACCGACTGACGCGCGGGCGGATCGGCCTTGAGCGCGCGCAGCCAGGCGTTCGCGCCCAAGGTCAGTCGGCGCATGTGCCAGGCCGCCTTGCGACCATCGAGCTTTTCCTGCAGCGCCAATTCTTGCCCCTGCCATTCGCTGCGCGCCGCGAGCAGCTCGGCCCGCAGGGTGGCGCTCGACCGCATGACGACGTCCAGTTTCTGGCCTGACTGAACGGCGGAAAGGTAGCTGTCGGCTGCGCCTTCGAGCGCGGAAACAGCGGGCGCCATATCGCGGGCCTCGTGCACCAAGGTCCGGCAGCGGGCCAGGTCCTCGCCGTGCAGGCGCGCCCGAGCGCCGGCGGCCTTGTCACTCCCGCTGCCGTCGTTGCTATCCCCCGCGGCCGCCAGGCACTGGGCGTACTTGTCCAGCTTGGCCAAGGCGGCGTCGATCTCGTCCGCTGGCCGCGGCACTTCGGGAAAGGCTTGGGCCATTTCGGTGGACGTGGGCGGCGGATCGAGGGGCGATGGCGGCACCAGCAGGTGGTTCATCCGCACCACCAGCTTGAGCCCGGGTTTGGCTGCAAAGGAAAACCGTCGGGTCAGTCGCCCGATCGCGGTCGCGTTGAACAGGTGGGGCGTGGCCGAATCGAGCTCAAGCTGGCGTTTGGCCGTGGGGATGTGATCGAGCTGAACGCTGGTATCCGGTGGATCCAACACCAAGGTCACTCTGCGCATCTCCCCCTTGGCGACGGAAGCAGCGTCGCCGGCGGAATTGCCGAGCGATCCGGCCTGCCAGAAATGGTATCCAACCCGCGCCGCCGCAAGAACCGCAAGGCCGATCCCTAGCTTGACCAAGAGACGGCGAGTGCGCGCGGACAAAACCCGCTCGGGGGCCATGGTTCCCGGTGTCTGGGTCGGCGGTCGCACGCGCGAACGATCGACAAGCGGGGCCGGCGCGGTCTGAGGTGCAGAGCGGGCGGGTGCCTGGTCCTCTTCATCGAAACGGCGCGCGGACGTCGAGCGGCCTGCCGCCAAGACGATGGGTTCGTCGTCTTCGGGCGGCGGCTGGGTCGGACGCCGGCTTTCCTTGCGCGGCGGTGCTTCCGCGCCGGCACGTGTGGGCGCGCGGGGTGGCGGTGCCGATCCCCAGCGGGTGCCGCCCAGTTCTAGCGGCGCTTCCTGCGCAGGGGGCGGGCCGAATCGGTTGTCTCCTGGTTCGCGGGCCACGCGCGGCCGGCCGGGCGCCGACGGTCGGGCGGCCTGGGGCAGGGGAACGTCCGCCAGCAACGCAAAGCCGGGGGCGGCGGCTTCCTGCCCGTCAATTGTGGACAGCTTGAAAGACAAAGCCTCGCCAACCGCCGCGGTTTCGATCGCGACCGGGGCGGGTGTCACGTCGGTACTGCCGCCCGTGATGGCATCGCGCATGGCCGCCGCCGAGGGAAAGCGCTTCTGAATATCGCGGTCGAGGGCGCGCACGATCGCTGCTTCGATAGCGGCTGGAATATCGGGGCGCAGTGAACGCGGCTGCGGGTATTTGCCTTCCAGAATGGCGCCCAGAATCGCGGCGTAACCCTCGGCATGAAAGGGCGTGCGACCACAGAGCATTTCGTAGAGCACCACGCCGGCGGCGTAGATGTCGGTGCGGTGATCGATCTCAGACACCTGGCCGATGGCCTGCTCAGGCGACATGTAGAGCGGCGTGCCCATGACCGTTCCGACCATGGTTCCGGTCATGGCCGCCGGATTCACCTGACCGGGCTGGCGCGCGACCAATTTCTTTGCGATGCCAAAGTCCACGATCTTGACGAAGTTCGGACGGTCTTCGGTGTTGATGATGAAGATGTTGTCGGGCTTGAGATCGCGATGGACGATGCCGTGCTTGTGGGCAGCCGCCAGACCACCCAACACCTGGGTCATCAGATTCACAGTCAGGGCCACCGGCATAAGCGGACTTTCGTCCAACAACGTGCTCAGGGGCTTGCCATCAAGCAGCTCCATGACCATGAACAACAGCCCACCGGGCGTGCGGCCCAGGTCGAAGACATCAATGATGTGCGGATGGCCGATAGCGCTGGCGGCGCGCGCCTCGCGTTCAAAGCGAGCGGCCAAATCGGCGTCGTTGCTCATCTCCTGGCGCAAGGTCTTCACGGCCACCCGGCGATCGAGGGCGATGTGCAGCCCTTCGTAGACCACGCCCATGGCGCCCCGGCCGATCTCGCGAATGATCTTGTACTTGCCTTCGAGCGTCTGGCCGAGAGCCAAACTCGTGGCAGCCAGAGGCGGTCCTATCTCCTTGCCCGTGACGGGACAGCGTCTGGCGTCGGCCGGATGGTTTCCACCGCAATGCGTGCAGGGCACAAAGCCAGGATATCAGCAGGGTGGCGGCCTGTCAGTAGTGCCCATGCCTGGCGTCATCAAGGGCGGGCAAACGTTTAAGACCCAACACATGAGGTGGTGAATCCTAAACACCATCAGGTTCATCACCAACATTGACTCAGTCTTTCCAACAACTTAGACCCACGGGCTGCCTGGCGCGATGCTTGCTGAGAGGGGAGATGTCATGCAAGGGACCATCGCCACCAACATCCGACCGAATGCCCGAACCTCCGTATCGGCGTCTCCGCGTCGCGGGGCGTGTCTGCCTCTGCCCAAGGCCCTGCTTTGCGACCTGGACGGGACGCTCGTCGACACCATGCCCATCCTGGCCGACCTGGCCACCGAGGTGATGACGGGCATGTACGGAATTCCGCGGCCCCTGGCCCGCGAGCTGTACCTGGCGACCTGCGGGTTGCCGTTTGTCCAGCAGCTTGAGGACATCTTTCCAGGCGATTCGCGCAACCCTGCCGCTTCCGATTTGTTTGAGGGTCGCAAGCCCGCGCGTTGTGGCGCCGCACGCATGTCTGATGATACACGGTTGGCTCTGTTCGACCTGCACGCTCGCGGCGTGCGTATCGCGGTTTCTTCCAACAACGGCCGGGAGAACGTCGAGGCTTTTGCGCGCCTTTCCTGCTTCCCCTTTGACCTGGTCATGGGATACGGCCACGGGTTGGCCAAGGGCCGCCCGCACATCGAGTTGGCCGAGAAGACATTCGGCGTCGACCGTCACGAAATGCTCTTCGTGGGCGATTCACTCCACGACGGCGAGATCGCCTTTGTGGCCAAGATTCCCTTTGTCGGCCTGGCCGGGACCTTTGCCAAGGATCGCTTCACCTTGCGGTTCCCAGGGCAGCCCGTGATTGGCCACTTTGCCGAGATCTTGGATCTCGTGCCCGCCGGGTCGCGGATCGCGGCGACCGGTTAGGGAATATCCGTGCAAGTCGTCCTCCTGGCCGCGGGCCTTGGCAGCCGACTGGGCGCGCTGACCCGGGACATTCCCAAGGCGCTCATCAGCGTGGCGGGAAAGCCGCTGATGTTCCACGCGCTGGAATTCGCCGCCCGGTTGCGCCCGTCGCAGATCACGGTGGTGGGGGGCTACGGATTTTCCCTGGTGGCGCAGGCACTGGCGCAAGGCCGGGCTTCCAACCCGACGCTGGCCTGTCTGCCCATTGATCTCGTCGAGAACACGAGCTTTCGCGACGGGAACCTCATCTCGCTGATGACGGCGCGCCCGCGCCTGACCGAGGGTTTTCTGCTGCTCAACGTGGACCACATTTATCGGCCCGGCATTGCCGACGTGGTAGCGCCGGACGTGGCGGAGGTCACGGCCTTCATCGACACCGACCGCAATTTGGGCGGCGACGACATGAAAGTCGAACGCCGGCCCGATGGCCGCGTCCGTCGCATTGCCAAGACCCTGACCACATTCGATTCTGGCTACGTGGGCATGACCCGCGTGCCGGCATCTGCCCTGCCCCGCTATTGGCAAACCGCCGACGCCGCCCTGGCCGAAGAGGGCCGCGCCATCCACGTCGAACGCATCCTGGCCCGCCTGGCCGAAAGCGACGCGGCGCCCTTGTGTCGAGACATCAGCGGCCACGGCTGGCTGGAGGTCGACACCGCCGAAGAGCGCGCGGCGGCGGAGCAGGCGCTCCTGGTAATGCCCGCGCGATAGCGTGCCCGACGGCAGTCGAATCAGCGGGGCAGCCGGTAGGCCACGACCCCGCAATCCCCGACACTGAATTTTCGTTTGCGCATTTCCTGCGGGCCGCGATACAGTCCGGCTCGTTCCGGCAGCCTGGTAGTATCCGGAACCCTTGCGGGGTGGCACCAGTCGTTCCAGTAGTCCACTTCGTTGTCCGTTCAACCTGGAGGGGATCATGAGAAGAAATGGTCGGAATTCGTGTGCGTGTTTCTGGTCGAAGACTGTCTTGCTGGCCATTGCAGCGTCTGCCGCGGGCACGGTGGGCTGCTCTGGGCGCGGGGCCGATTCAAGTGTGGAAGCACCAAAGCTCTCGCTGAACGTCAACCCGCAGACCCCCAACTTCGCGGTTTATGCGCAGAACAGCGCGAGCCTGCGTGACCGGGTGGGCATCACGGGCGGCGACGTGGGCGTGCGCTTGGCAGGCACGGGTCCGTTCGTCGGCGGCGCCTACGAGCTGGTCTTGACCAGCGATTCTCACGTCGACCCGGCTCGCAATGTGATTGCGAACCGGGTCCAGCTGTCGAATCGGGCGCACGTGGGCGACATTCAGGTGAGTCAGCTCGTCAACCAGAACGGCTCCTTCGTGCACCAATATCCCTTTCCCGCGAACATGCCGGCCTTGCCACCCACGGCACCGGTGACGCCGGGAACCGCGGCATTGACGGTGAACACCGCCGCTACACTGGTTGCTTCCCCCGGCAGCTACGGCGCGGTCAGCGTCGGTGATCGGGGAATCCTGCGCCTGAAAGGCGGCGTCTATCAGCTGGCCTCCCTCTCGCTCACCAATGATGCCCGCCTTGAGGCGCTTGCGCCTGTGCAGGTGCGCGTGGCGGGGCGATTCAGCGCGCTCGACCGGGTCACCATTGTGGCCGCCGCTGGCGTGACCCTGGCCGCTGGCGATCTGCGCATCGAAGTCTCCGGGAAGAATGGCAACAGTGGAGCGTTGACGGATTCGCCCAAGGCCGCGGCGTTTGGCAACGATGGCAAGGTGAGCGCGGTCATCCTGGCTCCCAATGGCACGCTTGTGACCGGGCAACGGACCATCGCGGTCGGCGCCTATGTCGGGCGCGATGTCTATGTCGACATGGACTCGACCATCACCTATCAGAGCGGTGTCGGACCCTCAGGATGTCTGCAGTCGTGCGACGACAGCAATCCATGCACGGTCGACACCTGTTCGGTCGGAGTCTGCGTGCACACGTCGAGCCCGGCGGGAACGAGCTGCAGCGACGGCAACGCCTGCAATGGCGCCGAAAAGTGCGACGGGGCGGCACGCTGCCAGGCGGGCACGCCGGTGGTCTGCGCTGCACTCGACCAATGCCACGCCGTCGGAATCTGCGATGTCGCTACTGGAGCCTGCTCGAATCCGGCCAAGCCCAACGGGACTGTATGCGACGACGGGAACGCCTGCACGAAGACCGACGTCTGCGCGGCGGGCGTGTGCGGTGGGACCGCCTACACCTGCAACGATGGACTGGCCTGCACAGCCGATAGTTGCAACGGCGACGGCACTTGCACCTTCGCCGTGACGGCGGGCAATTGTCTGATCAATGGCACGTGCTACGCCAGCGCGACCACCAATCCAGCCAACCAGTGCGAACAATGCACGCCCGCAACCAGCAAGACCGCCTGGACCCCGAAATCGTCCGAGACGGCCTGCGATGATGGCAACGCCTGCACGAAGGACGATGCCTGCGATGGCGCCAGTGTGTGCAGTGGAACGGCGTACACATGCAGCGATGGGCTGGATTGCACGGCCGATGCCTGCAACGGCGACGGAACTTGCGCCTTCGCCGTTATCCCTGGAAACTGTGTCATTGACGGGGCCTGCTACGCCGCTGGCGCCACCAATACTGGCAACCAGTGCCAGACCTGCGCGCCGAGCGTCAGCGCGACCAGCTGGTCCTCCAAGTCCACCGGGACTGTGTGCAACGACGGCAATGCCTGCACCAGCAACGACATCTGCACCGCCAGCGTCTGCGCTGGGACGGCGTACAGCTGCGACGACGGGCTTGGCTGCACGGCGGATTCGTGCAACGGCGACGGCACTTGCAAACACATCATCGCCGCTGGCAGCTGCGTGATTGATGGCACCTGCTACACCAGCGGGGCCAGCAATCCGGCGGATTCGTGCCAGATCTGCGACGTGGCCAAGGCCACGGGGTGGAGCAACCAGGCTGACGGAACGACCTGCAACGACAGCAGTGCATGCACAGGAACCGATGCGGGTAGCGACAGCAGTGACGGCGGCGACGCTGGTGGTGACGCTGGCGGAACCTGCCCGAGCCACACCTGCATCGCTGGCGCGTGCAAAGGCGTCTGCGCCCCGGGCAAACTTCGCTGCGACGGACAGACGGCGCAAACCTGCGATGCGACGGGAAACTGGAAAGACGACAAGACCTGCGTGAACCAGGCCTGCGTCGAGGGCGCGTGCCAGGGCGTGTGCACGCCGGGCACCTTGCAGTGCAACGGTCAGACGACACAGACCTGCGACGCGACCGGGGCATGGCAGGATGGCGCGGCTTGCGCGAATCAGGCGTGCGTCGCGGGCACGTGCCAGGGCGTGTGCGCGCCGGGCAGCCTGCAGTGCAACGGTCAGACGACACAGTCGTGCGATACGACGGGCAACTGGCAAGACGGCGCAGCCTGCCTGAACCAGGCATGTATCGCGGGAACGTGCCAAGGCGTGTGCGCGCCGGGCAGCCTGCAGTGCAACGGTCAGACGACACAGTCGTGCGACACGACAGGCAACTGGCAAGACGGTGCAACCTGCCTGAACCAGGCGTGTGTCACCGGCGTGTGCCAGGGCGTGTGCGCCCCGGGGGCTGTGCAGTGTAACGGTCAGACACCGCAGACCTGCACTGTGGCAGGCAATTGGCAGAATGGCGCGACCTGTGTGAACCAGACCTGTGTCGCGGGCGCGTGCCAGGGCCTGTGCGCGCCGGGCGACCAGCAGTGCGTTGGCCAGGCGCCGCAGACCTGCGATCCGACAGGTAACTGGCAGACCGGCCCGGATTGCCAAGACCAGGCGTGTGTCGGCGGTGCATGCCTGGGTGCATGCACCCCAGGAACCAAGCAGTGCAGCGGCTACACGCCGCAGACCTGCGATGCAACGGGCACCTGGCAGAATGGTCAGGACTGCTACCCGACCCAGACCTGCGGTGGCGGTGGCGTCCCCGGCGAGTGCTCGCCGGCCTGTACCAACTTGTGTCTGCGCGAGGTTCGCTGTTCCGACCCGAACGTGACCACCACCATCAGCGGCAAGGTCTACGCCCCCAATGGCACCGATCCGTTGATGAATGCGGTTGTCTACGTGCCCAATGCGACAGTGCAACCATTCCCGGCGGGAGTCACTTGCGACGCCTGCGGGCCAGCGGTGACCGGCGAGCCACTCGTCCTTGCGACCACCGGGGCTGACGGCTCGTTCTCCATCAAGAACGCACCAACGGGCGCCAACGTTCCCGTCGTCATTCAGATCGGCCGGTGGCGCCGCCAGATCGTCGTTGCCAATGTCACCGCCTGCCAGAACAACGCCCTGACTGCGAGCCAGACACGGCTGCCCGCGAAGCAGACCGAAGGCGACATGCCGCTCATAGCAATGGTCACCGGCTGGGCTGATGTCATGGAATGTGTCCTTCGCAAGATCGGCATTGCGGATTCCGAGTTCACCAATCCGACCGGCACCGGGCGGGTTCGCTTGTACAAGGGTGACGTACCCAGCGGCGCAGGCGCGGTCATCAACTCGTCGACGCCTTTTGAGAGCTCTCTGTGGGGGTCGCAAGCGGCCATCAACGCCTACGACGCCGTTTTCTTCGGCTGCGAGGCTTCCGCCGCAACGAGGACCGCAGCTGCCAAACAGACGCTGGTCAACTTCGCCAATGCGGGTGGACGTGTCTACCTGTCACACTATGGCTACATGTGGCTAGACGACTACGCTCCGTTCTCGACCACCGCCACCTGGGCACCTCTAGGAGCACAGCCGCTCCCCGATCCCGAAGTTGGCCATATCAACATGACCTTTCCGAAGGGCCTGGCGATGGCCCAATGGCTTCAGAGCATTGGGGCGACGACAACCCTCGGGCAGATGCAGCTAAATTCGCTGCGCCACGATTTCACCGCGGTGAGTTCTTCATCGCAGCTTTGGATGTCCATAAACCCGACCAACATCAGTGGCTCGGTCCCCATGCACTACACCTTCGATACGCCGGTTGGTGCGCCGGCGGCCACCCAATGTGGCCGAGTGGCGTATAGCGATTTCCACGTCGAATATGACACGGTGACTGGGGTCACGTTCCCAGCCGAATGCGTCCCGGGCGCCATGACCCCGCAAGAAAAGATGCTCGAGTTCATGCTCTTCGATCTGACCTCGTGTCTGGCGAACTAACCTCGCCGGTCACCTGAAGCACCCACGGAAGGCCCGCCACCCTTTGAGGTGAACGGGCCTTTCCTTTGGCACGCGCCCGGGCGCGGCGTTCTGGCCTTGTCAGGCGAAACGCAAACCGCCGCCGCCGCGACAGATGCGTTTCAACGTTCCAAGGGCGCTTTGTGGAGTGTAGGCGCCCGTGACCTTGCCACCGGCCTCACTGCTCACTTCAATGCGGAATCGGTAGCCGGTGCCCTCGACTTCGACCAGGTGGCTATTGGTCGACACCGCCGGATCGGCGACGATGCGCGAAACCGTGCGATCAAAGCCCAGGCCTGCCAGGGCGATGGCGGCGTGTACGTTCACATTCCGGGGAAATTTTGCGCACGCTTCGCGGACCGGCCCCTCGTACACCACCGCGTGTTTGTCCGGCGGCAATCCCAGGCTGGCGGGACTCTTGGTCGTGGTCACGGTCACCGACTTGAGAGTTGGCCCGGCATCCACCAAACCATCGACGCCTATCATGGCCCCATGCGGCAGGAAGACCTTCCGGCCGCTCTTGACGGCCGCTGTCTCCAATGCGCTCCGAAAGGCCTCGTCGGCCAGGGCCGTGATCGAAAACAGCAGCAGGTCGGAGCGCTCGACAAGGCGCAGACCCACCTCCTTGATGAGATCGGCGTGGGCGGCCTCGACCACAAGGTCAGCCGGTCGGCTGAAAAGTTCGGCCGGTCGGGCCACTCGGCAAGCGGCCGGAATGTCCTGCAAACGCTTCTCATCCACATCAAACACATAGCCCAGCTCGACAGCGTCGCCTGCTCCCTCGGCAAGTATGTGCCGCGCCAGAAAACCGCCAATCGAGCCGCAACCCAACAAACCGATATGGATCTTGCTCATTTCTGTTCCCTTCAGGAAATCAAATCGGGGCCGTGGATGGAACAAATAGCGCGGAATCTGGTTGATGCCAAGGACGGGGTGCTCTTGGAAAAAGCGTGGGGACTGCCTCGGCGAACGGCTGGACGGGGCCGGAGGCGGCTGCACGTTGATGCGGACATTGCCAGCGGGTTGACGTACTATCCCGAAACTGCCCACGAGGGATAGGACCCATGATCCAGCACAGCATCCAGCTCCACAGCATCGACTACATATTGCTCGTCACGTACTTCCTGTTCGTGCTCGGCATAGGCTTCGTCCTTCGCCGCACGGTCAGCGGCAGCAAGGACTTCTTCGAGTCCGGACGCTCGCTGCCAGCCTGGATTTGCGCCCTTGGATTCATCGGCGCGAACCTGGGCGCCCAGGAAGTCATGGGCATGGCGGCGTCCGGCGCCAAGTACGGCATGATGACCAGCCACTTCTATTGGGTCGGCGCCATCCCGGCCATGGTCTTCGTCGCCATCTTCATGATGCCGTTCTACTACGGCTCGAAGGCGCGCTCGGTTCCCGAATACCTGAAGCTGCGTTTCGACGAGAAGACCCGCGGCTTCAATGCCCTCACCTTCGCCTGCATGACCATCATGTCGTCAGGGATCTCGATGTATGCGCTGGCCAAGTTGCTCAACGCCATCTTGGGCTGGAACTTCCACGGCTGCATTCTCGTGTCGGGCATCATCGTCCTCGCCTACATCTTCATGGGCGGCCTGACCTCCGCCATTTACAATGAGGTGCTGCAGTTCTTCTTGATCGTCTTCGGCTTTCTGCCCCTGGTGTTGCTCGGGCTCAAGGACGTGGGTGGCTGGGACGGCTTGGTTGCCAAGCTGGTCAAGCCAGCTGTCGACGCGGGATTCGCCCCCGGCACCTTGACCCAGTCTTGGTCGCACATGGGATCGGCCTCGGACAATCCCATGGGCGTGGAATGGTTCGGACTCGCCATGGGGCTCGGCTTTGTCCTTTCCTTCGGCTACTGGTGCACTGACTTTCTGGTGGTGCAACGGGCGATGGCGGCCAAGGACATGGGCGCGGCCCGGCGAACGCCCTTGCTCGCGGCGGTGCCGAAGATGCTCTTCCCCGCGCTCGTGATCCTCCCCGGCCTCATCGCCATGGCACTGCATAGTGCGGGTGGCAGCTTTCAGCTTCCCTCGAAAGGCGCCGGGCTGGACTACGACATGGTGGTTCCCACCCTGCTGGCCCACTACTTTCCGACGGGCATGCTGGGGCTGGGTCTGACGGCCTTGATGGCCTCGTTCATGAGCGGGATGGCCGGCAACGTGACGGCCTTCAACACGGTCTTCACCTACGACCTGTACCAGGGCTACATCAAGAAGGACGGCAGCGACGCGCACTATCTGGCCGTGGGACGCTGGACCACGGTGGTCGGCATTGTCGCTTCGATGGCCGCTGCCTATGCGGCGGCGTCCTTCAACAACATCATGGACATCCTGCAGCTTGTGTTTGCCTTCGTGAACGCGCCGCTGTTCGCCACATTCCTGCTGGGCATGTTCTGGAAGCGCACTACCGGCCACGGCGCATTCTTCGGCCTTATCTCGGGCACCGTGGCCGCCGCCCTCCACCACGGACTTTCGCTGCCCCACGGCGCCACCGCCGGCATCAAGGGCGGCTGGCTGGGCGCTGTCCACGTCTACCCGAGCGAAATGGCGCAGAACTTCTGGACCGCCATCTTCGCCTGGTCGACCTGCTTTGTCGCGACCATCCTCATCTCACTTCTCACCCGGCAGAAGAAGACGGACGAGGATCTGACCGGGTTGGTCTATTCCCTCACCTCCAAGATCAAGGAACACGATGCGCGCTGGTGGCAACGCCCGGCCCTGCTCGGCAGCATCGTCCTGGCCCTCGCGCTCGTCCTCAACCTTCTCTTCTGGTAATCACCATGCATCTTGACGTCAGAATCCCCATCGGTCTCCTCTTCGCCATCTTTGGCGCCATTCTCACCATCTTCGGTCTGTTCTCCGACCCGGCGATCTACCAAAGCCACTCCCTCGGCATAAACATCAATTTCGCCTGGGGCTTGGTGCAAATCGCATTTGGCGCCGTGATGCTCTGGCTGGCCTACCGCGGGAAGAAGGCAAAGGCGCAGATTTCGGGGGGAACCAGCCGTGGAAAGTAGAACGATGAAACGTCTCCAATGCCTCTTGGCGGTCGCCGCCCTTGCAGTTCCGGTTTGCGCTCTTGCCAATGCCGGCGACGCTTCACCTTCACGCGAGCGTCTGTTGATGGATTTCGGCTGGAAATTCCATCTCGGCAATGACTGGGGCATTGGCCAAAGCCTGTCAAAGGCCGGCACGGGCTTTGGTCCGGCGAGCATGGACTACAGCGACGCGAGTTGGCGCCAGGTCCAACTGCCCCACGACTGGGCCATCGAACTTCCCTTCGACCCGAAGGCCGATGGATCGCACGGATTCAAGGCGCTCGGCGCCGCTTTTCCGCAAAACAGCGTCAGTTGGTATCGGCGCACGTTCGATATTGCGAAGGACGATGCCAACCGACGGATTTGGCTGGAATTCGATGGCGTATTTCGCGACAGCACGGTGTTTGTAAACGGCTGGTTCGTCGGCCATCACGACAGTGGCTACACCGGCTTCCGCTACGACATTACAGATGTGGTGAAACCTGGTGAGAAGAACCTGGTCGCGGTTCGAGTCGACGCGACACAGTCGGAGGGGTGGTTCTACGAAGGCGCGGGCATCTATCGCCATGTCTGGCTGGTGAAGACCGCGCCAGTCGCCATCGCACCCGACGGTGTCTTCGTCACGAGCAGCTTCCCCAACAACACGCCGAGCGGTGCGGCCAAGGTGCAGGTGCAAACCGAGCTGCGCAATACACAGGCCAAGCCGGCGTCTGTGGTGATCGAGTGGCAAGTTCTCGCGCCCGACGGCAAGGTGCGGACGCGCGGCCGAAAACCAGCGCGCGTCGCTGGAGCGGCGACCACCACGCTGCGATACGAAGGAACGGTCGACAAGCCTGAACTGTGGTCGCCCGAAACGCCGAAACTCTACAAGCTTGTCACCACTGTCATGGAAGGTGGAAGAACCATAGACCGCAGCGAAACGCCCTTCGGCATTCGGACCGTGGCTTTCGATGTGCAAAAGGGATTCCTGCTCAATGGCAAGCCCACCGTCATCAAGGGCACCTGCAACCATCAGGACCATGCGGGCGTGGGCTCGGCCATGCCTGACCGGCTCCAGGATTTTCGCATCGCGAAGCTCAAGGAGATGGGCAGCAATGCTTATCGGACCTCGCACAATCCGCCAACGCCCGAACTGCTCGAAGCCTGCGACAGGCTGGGCATGTTGGTGATGGATGAAAACCGCCTATTGGGCAGCGATGCCGCCAATACCGAGAGCCTCGAAAGTCTCATCAAGCGTGACCGCAATCATCCCAGCGTCTTCATTTGGTCAATTGCCAACGAGGAATGGAACACGCAAGGCACGCCTGCGGGCAAGCGCGTGGCCGCAACCATGCAGGCCGCGATCCGTCATCTCGATCCCACCCGCCCGGTGACCTACGCCGCGCCAGTCGACAATGAATTCACCGGCGTCAACGAGTCCATTGAGGTGCGTGGCTGGAACTACCACATTGGCAAAGGCGCTGACGACTACCACGCGGCCCATCCCAAACAGGCCAACATTGGCACCGAGCAGGGCAGCACGGTGGGCACACGCGGCATCTACGCCAACGATCCCGTGCGTGGCTACGTCAGCGCCTACGATGACAATGCCCCGGATTGGGCGAACAGCGCGCAGGCCTGGTGGACCTTCTACGACGCCCGGCCCTGGCTTTCCGGCGGAATGGTGTGGACTGGTTTTGACTACCGGGGCGAGCCGACGCCCTACGATTGGCCCTGCATCAATTCGCACTTTGGCATTCTCGATACCTGCGGGTTCCCCAAGGACAATTTCTGGTACTACCGCTCGTGGTGGCAGGACGCGCCGGTCCTGCACCTGCTGCCGCACTGGAACTGGCCCGGCAAGGATGGGCAGATGATTGAAGTCCGCGCCCTGAGCAATTGCGACGAGGTCGAACTTTTCCTGAACGGCCAGAGTCTTGGCAAACAGGCCTTGCAGCGCGACTCGCAGCTCAAGTGGAAGGTGAAATACGCGCCCGGCGTGCTGTCCGCCAAGGGCAGCAAGGGCGGGAAAGTCGTCGCGGAGGAAAGCGTCGAGACCACCGGCGCCCCTTCGGCCGTGCAGTTGCTGCCTGACCGGCCCGCCATCGATGCCAACGGCGAGGATATTTCCATCATCACCGTGAAGGTCGTCGATGAAAAGGGCCGCGTCGTCCCCACCGCGAACCATCCCATCAGCTTCGATATCGAAGGCCCGGGCCGCATTCTCGGCGTGGGCAACGGCAACCCAAGCTCCCACGAGTCCGACACATTTGTCCCCAACACGAAGTTCCATTCGCTGCCCATCAGCGGCTGGCGCTACAAGAAGGGAATCAATGCCTACGATGGCAACCTTCCCGACGTCGCGGAAAAGTTCGACGACTCCGCCTGGGAAACCGCCGATGTCAACCGGGAGCAGGGTCCCCTCGGGCCGCGCGACCGGGCGGTTTTTCGCGCACGCTTCCACGTGGCCGCAAAGGATCTGGCCATGCCTGCCGTCGAGCTTTGGTTCGGCAAGATCGAAGGCGGCGTCGCGGTCTTCCTCAATGGCCAGAAAATCGGTGGGGCAGGCGACTCGCGCGCCGCCTCGGTCTACGACGTGAAAAAGCTGCTTCGTGCCGGTGAGAACGTCATCGCCGTCACCCTGGCCAACTACGGCGCCGTGGCTGGCCTGAACAAAGGCGTGGCCCTGCGCCTGCATGAGGCCCCCGCGCCGGTGTCCTGGAGCCGCAGCGTTTTCAATGGCCTAGCCCAGATCATCGTGCAGTCCTCGAAGGAGCCAGGCACGGTCAAGCTCACGGCGCGCACCAAGGGGCTGTCGTCAGCGACTATCCCACTCGCGACCCATGCGGTGGCCGTCCGTTCCGCTTTGCCTTGAACCCATCGATAGTCTTCGACGTCGGGCAGAAGGGAATGTCCTCCATGCTTTCAAATGTGTTGGTTGGTCTTCTGACGGGCCTGATAACAAGCGTCGTCGTCTCGGGGTTCTTCTACCGGCTCGGTCGTGGCGATGCGCGCAAGATGTAGTGGGTCTCCCAGATCGACTCTATCTTGCTTCGACTCGCCTATCTCGATCCCAAGAGACGTGAGAGCATTAGGCCGGGCGATGGAGTCGATGACACGAGCCATGCGCTCTTGTGTTCGAGCGCCCTGATGGCGTCTTCGGGATTCAGGACAGGCGCGGATACCGTGCGGTCGATTGCCGCCACTATGGCCGATTGGTGCGCCACGAAGGAGCCCAAGAGCTACGATGACGGTGAGCGGATGAAGCGGCAGTGGGAGGCCCAACTCACTACGCTACGCGCACCTCTACTCAAGTGGGTCTGGTATGGGCGGCTTCGGAGGTGAATGACGTCTAATTGATGGGCTGACGGTATTGTAGCCCGCAAAACCGACAGTTGTGGAGGCCGCTGGGTGGATGCCAGACACTCTATTGTAATTTGCGTCAATCCGGAAGGTGAGGCGGTGGCATGCGGACGCACCAGCAGCCGGGAAACAGTATTTGCCAGGCGGACCTGACCAATGCCATCCTCGTCGCCGGCCTGCCGCATGCGCCCTGACCTGAAGAAACTGCTCGCCAAGGGAGAATCGGAGACGCTCGAGTACAAGCGCTCGACGGGCGAGTTGCGTGAGGCCATGCAGACGATGTGTGCTCTCGCGAACCGGGCGGGCGGCAAGGTGGTGATCGGCGTGAAGCCGGATGGAAAACCGGTGGGCCAACAGGTCAGCGACCAGACCCTGCACGAGGTCGCAGTCGCTCGGGAACGGTTTGAGCCGCCCATGGACTTCGAGCTTGAACGTGTCGAGGTGACGCCAGGTCTCGCGGTGCTCGTGCTGACCGTCGGCGGAATCAGCGATTCGGTACCCTTCACATACGAGGGGCGCCCCTATGAGCGCGTGCACAACACGACTCGAAGGATGTCGCAGGAACATCTTCCACCGGGCCGGCCTGATCGAGAAATGGGGGCGCGGCACAAACCGAGTGATCGCCATGTGCCGTGATGCCGGGATGACTGCCCCCAAGTTCGAGGAGATCACCGGGGCTGCGGTGGTGACGTTCAGGGTGGACGTACTCGGGTCTGGTGCCCCCTCCCCACAAGTCACCCCACAAGTCGTCGCACTTCTGGAGGCCGCGGCGGCATCTGCCAGCGCCAGCGACCTGCAGCGCGTGGTGGGCCTGAAGGATCGGGTCCATTTTCTAGAGAGCCACCTACAGCCCCTGCTCGAAAGCGGGTGGCTGGCGCGCACCATCCCCGACAAACCGACCAGCCGCCTACAGCGATACCAGACGACTGAAGCCGGCCTACGGGTTTCGAAGTCATCTGGATCGGGCGGCCGTGGAAGGAGCCACTGAAGTCGCGTTCGAGGATTGCGGATGATCTCATTGTGGAGGCTGCCCTATGCGAACCCCTTGGATGTTGCTTCTCCCGTTGCTCTTTCCCCAGGTTCTCTTTGCCGTTGATGCTGATCTCAACTGGGTGAAGAACGGCGACTTCATTTCTAGAGAAGCCTGGACGGGCAATGCCCTATTCGTGGAACAAGGCCGGAACGGCGGCCGGGCCGCTGTGCTGGTCAACACGTACCCCCAATGGTCCACCCACAAACAATCCATCGCCTTGCCCAAACCTACGCCTCCGGTGGTGGAAGTCTCCTTCGGCATGAAGACCCAAGATGTGAAGCCGGGTTCCAAGGACTGGGAACTGGCCCGCATGAACGTGACCTTCTTCGATGAAAAGGGGACGCAGGTTGGCGGCTGGCTCGAAGATCCGGGCCGCGTGGTGGGCACCACCGATTGGAAAACCTATACCCATCATTACGCGGTACCCGCCGGAGCGGCCACCGTGGTGATTGCGCTGGACCTCGGCAACGCCGTCGGCAAGGTCTGGTTCGACCAGGTGAAACTGTTTGTATACGATTTTGATTCGAGGCCTCTGCCCGCTGGGGCCGTCGCCACCCACCGGGAATTGAGAGTCTCCCCGAAAACCCCGACCGACAACTGGCTCCTCAACCCGGGCTTCGAGGACATCGTTTCCAACGATTGGTCTGCTTTCAGGCCGGCCACGCCAGGCCGTGAATCCATCCATTGCCTGTTCGTCGAAAACACCGAGCCGGAATGGAAGCTCGCGTTCCAAACGGTGGACTTCAAGGGGCAGAGCCCCGCCACCTTGCTGCTGTCCGGTTGGATGAGGACCGAGGACGTGAAAATGGGCGAAGAGCCCTTCATGGCCGCACGGTTGGGTGTGGACTTCCGGGACGCCAACAATCAGCAGGTAGGTGGTTGGCAGGGCGGCGTGGGAACCATCGACGGCACCACGCCCTGGACGAGGTACGAAAAGGCCTATCCTGTCCCCGCGGGGGCGGTGCGGGCGGAAGTGGGCGCAGGGCTGCCCCATTGCACGGGCCGGGCCTGGTTTGACGACATGGCCGTCCACCTGCTGGACGCTGCGGGAAAACGCCTGACGGTCAAGCTTGTCTCGGAACAAAGAACCGATCAAAGCGATTGGCAGGCCTTTGTTCCGGGACAAAGCGCGGACGCGGTGTCGCTGGACCTTTCGTCGCTCAATGAAACCCCGGCCGGCAACCACGGGTTCACCACCGTGCAGGGGGGCCGCTACGTCTTCGCCGACGGTACCCCCGTCCGCTTTTGGGGCACCGACCTCGTGGGCGGCAACGCGTTCCTTTCCCATGAGAAGGCCGACGCCATCGCCAAACGCATGGCCCGATTGGGCATCAATCTGGTTCGACTGCACCACATGGACGCGCCCTGGGCCAGCCCCAACCTCTTCGATTCCCAGGCCAACGACACCCAGACTTTCTCCGCGGATACCCTGGACAAGCTCGACTACCTGCTCGCCGCCCTCAAAAGCAACGGCATTTACGTGTACCCCGACCTCCTGGTGCACCGCAAATTCCGGAAAGGCGACGGTGTGGCCGATTTCGCCCTGCTTGGGAATGGGGCCAAAGGCGTGGCGCATTTTTCCCGCCGGGTCATCGAGTTGAACAAGCAATATGCCAAGACGCTGTTCACGCACAAGAACCCCTACACCGGAAAGTCCCTGGCCGAGGATCCCTTTTTCATGGGCACTGAACTGGTGAATGAGTCCTCGATCTTCACAGGTTACGGGCTCGAAGATTTCCCCCCGGCCTTCGAGGCTGAACTGCAGAGGCTCTTCGAGGCTTCGGGGGGCAAGGGCAAAATCACCCGTTTCGGCTGGGACTGGCGCACGCAATCCTTGAAGGCGATTCGCAACCCGGAAAACGCGGAAGCAAGCATGCATTTTCTGACGGCCACCACGGAAGCCACCAACGAGGATATGCGCACGTACCTCCGGTCTCTGGGCGTGAAGGCGCTCTTCACCATGAGCAACCAGGGGCTGCCGGTCCTGGCCGACGTGCGCGCCAACGCCAAGATGGACCACATCGACACCCACGCCTATTGGGACCTGATCTGGAGGGTCGACGCGTACGGGGGCACTGACTATGCGCCTTTCGACAATACCGCGCAGTTGCTGAACCCGTTCAAGGATACCCTGGTTTTCCATATTGCTTCCGGCACGGTCTTGGACAAGGCCACAGTCGTCACCGAATGGAACGATTGCGTCCCCAACGAGTACCGACTGGAGGGCCCGGTCCTGATGGCCTGCTATGGCTCGCTCCAGGATTGGGGAGGTATGCTGGAGTTCGATTTGACTCCCGACCTCCCCGGATCGGTGAGGCTCTCAAGTCTCAGCATCAACACGCATCCCGCCAACGAAGTGATGTACCAAGCGAGCGCATACATCTTCCGCAAAGGCCTATTGAAGGCGTCCGACGTGACGGTGGTGGCCCCCCTGTCGGACCAGCAGGTCTTGGCAGCGGGAAGCGCCAGCTCCTGGCTGGCCGACCATCCCTGGCTTCCCTATGCGGCCGCGGTCCGCAAGCAATTCACCGGCAAGGCAGAAAAGCCGCTACCTGCGTTGGATCAGGTGGCCGATCTTTTCGACGAGACGGGCAAGAAGATCATCTCTTCCACCGGGGAATTGGCGCTGGATTACGGCCGGGGATTGCTGAAGGTGGACGCACCGTCCGTGCAGGGGTTCGTGGGCACTGTGGGCACGGGGAAGGCCTTGAAGGCCTCCGTTTTGACATTGAAGGCGGACCCGAGGAACCCGTGGGCCGCCGTCTTGGCGGTCAGCCTGGACGGCAAGCCGCTCGCGCAATCCGCCCGTCTTGTGGTTTTCGCGGCCGCCAAGGAGGAAAACTCAGGGCAGGTGTGGAACGCCACCCGAACCGCTTTGAAGGACCCGGGCCAAGCGCCGGTGATGGAGCAATGGGTGAAGGGGACAGTGACGTTGAAGGTGCAGGGGAGGGGAACCTTCACCACGAGGGCCCTGGATGCTTCAGGAAAACCGGGCAAGCCCCTGCCCGCCTCATTGAAGCACGGTGAACTGACCATCCCGCTCTCGCCGAAGAATGCCAGCGGCTACTACGAAGTCATTCGCAAGTAGACATCACAGTGCGGCCGCGGTCATGGCACGCAGGCAACACCCTGTGTCGTCTGGACGACCTTTGTGATGCCGCCGTTTCCATCGTAGTGCAGCTCATCGACGTTGATCGATCGCCGATAGTCGCCCCCGCCCGGAAGTTTGCCATTGTGGTAGAAGAGATAGGACTTTCCCTTGAAGTCCTCGACCACCGAGGCGTGGTTGGTGGAGATTCCGACGAAATCGAGAACGATGCCCTGGTATACAAACGGGCCGAGCGGACTGGCTGACGTCGCATAGGCAATTTGTCCAGGCCATCCTGTCGAGTACGAGAAGTAGTACGTCCCGTTGTGCTTGCCCATCCAGGGCGCTTCGGCGTAGTTGTTGCCGCTCACGCTCATGTCGATGATGGGGCCATCCATGTGCAACAAGTCGGCTGTCAATTTGACGGCCTTGGGTACACGCGTGCCAAAGTAGAGATACGCTTGGCCGTCGTCGTCGATCAAGACAGCCGGATCGATCGGCTCATCCCCCGCGTTGACGTCGCGATTCTGCTGAATCAAGGGCCCTCCTATTGCGTCCCTGAATGGTCCTGTCGGACTGTCACCGACCGCAACGCCGATTTGCCAGCGGTCGATCGGCGCAAAGAAGTAGTACTTGCCATCCTTCGAGACGACATCTGGAGCCCAGGCAGCCCATTTCCCAGATGCATAGGGGAAGTCCTGCAGAGTGAGAACGGTGCCTTCGTCGGTCCAGTCAACGAGATTGGCCGATGAAAAGGCATGCCACACCGTCGATCCCCAATACGTCCCGTCGTTCGACTGGTCGTCGGTGTCATAGACGTACACACGACCGTTGAAGACATGCGCCGCCGGATCGGCAACAAACCGCGTGACGAATGGATTCCCTGATGTGCGAAGGCCTCCATCCGCATAGCAAACGCCTGTTGGATCTTGTGCCGTATCTACAGTTCCAGCATCTTCAATGACGCTTCCAGTTTGCCCCCCGGTGTCCACACAGGACACGAGCGAAGACAAGGCGACGCCAAAAAACAATCGATTTCCTATGGTTTTGAACAATGTCATATCTCCGTATGTTTGATGGAAGTCACTTGGCAGGCGCCGGCAGCGCGATGTCGCTGAGCGAGTACGACTTCGTGGCGGCTCTCAGCATGGCCTCCAGAATCTTGGGGTGAAACATGCTGTGGTTTCCCCGGTCGATGAGCGCGAAGCTTTCTCCCCCGCTGCTGCTGCCGCCGTTGTCCCAATACACGGGGACCAGTCCACGATCGACCGCGGCTTTGGTAACGTACTCCATGTAGTAACGTCGATAGTCCTCGTAGCCTTCCTGGTGGGTGGCGCCATACTCACCGATAAGAACTGGGACGCCCTGATCGACGTAGCGCGATTTGAGCTTGTCGAATTGAGCCACGATGTAGTCTTCCTGTCCCCAGTCATCCCTTCCCGGGGAAGCACGACCCCAGGTATGAGTCTGGCCCATGAGCGCGAACAAATAGGGGTCATAGCAATGAACCGACAAGATCAATCGGTTCTTCGCCGAGTCGACCGGCAGCTTGAATGCCTTGAGCGTTTCATCAATGTTCGTGTTGTAGCCGGGGACAATCAAGTGGCGCTTGGTATTGTTGCCACCACTTGACCGCACCAGGTTCACAAAGGCTTGATTGAGGTCGTTAACGATCTCCAGATGACGAGGAGCGGCCTTGCCGTAGCCGTCGTGGACCTCGTTCATGGATTCAAACATCAGCTCTTCACCCTGATTAGCGAAGTACTTGGCGATTTGCGTCCACACCGCCACGAACTGCGCCTTCACCGCGGCGTTGTTTTCCTCGGTCGTCTTGCCGGTAGCGTCCTTGAGCGACAGCCACCCAGCTTCCTTCATTCCGTCAGCGCCATCGTGATGCAGATTGATAATGGAGTAGAGTCCAGCGGCACGGGCGAAGCCGACGACCTCTCCCACGCGCTCAAGCCAGGTTTCGTCGATGACATAGCCCGGTGCAGGCCCCAGATGCTGCGCCCAGGTGACGGGGATGCGCACCAATCCAAACCCCGCCTTGGCAACGGTGGCGAACAGTTCTGGCGTCGCCCGCGGGTTGCCCCATGCCGTCTCGCCGCTCGGGGCATCCAGACTGTTGCCAAGGTTCCAGCCCAGGCGCAACTTCGCGAAAAGCTCAGGGGAGGTGCGCGTAAAATCGCCCAAACTCGACGCAACAGGCGCCGTCGCGACGTCCGAAGGCTTGCCGATCCCTCGGGCCGCCGGCGGTGTGAGGCACGAGCCTGCGAGTAGAGCAAGACCAACGCTCAAGCAGAGGCTGGCGGTCGGAGGGCGATGGGCAGGAGGAATCATTGGCCTCCCATACTACGAACCGGACGCCGTTCACAACCCGCCGACTTGGCGCAAAGTATTCCCTTGCCTGTACCTGGCCAAATCGGGGACACTCTGCGCCGAGCGGGTCCGCGTCAGCCGTTGGCTCTGGTTGACTCGCGTAATAACGACGTACGACAGCTCTTGATGTTGTCCGTCGCCAAGCAGATCGAGAGGAGATAATCAGATGAAACTTTTCAACCACACGGGCACACGCGTCGTCCGGCTCGCCTTACTGGCTGGTCTTTGGGGAGCCGCCTGCACTCCCAGCAACAACAACACATCGGGCGCTGGCGGCGCCGTGACCACGGGCGGTGCAGGTGGCTCTTCCAGCAACAACCCGTCGGGCGGGGCCGGGGGCGCGATCTCGTCGCAAACCGGCGGATCCAACAGCGGAGGCACCAGGTCGGGCGGGACCGGCGGCACAAACTCGTCGCCAAGCGGCGGATCCGCGAGCGGCGGCGCGGCGAGCGGCGGCACGTCTAGCGCTGGCGGCGCGAGCGGCGGCGCGTCTGCGCAAGGCGGCAGTTCTGACACTGGTGGCAGCAGCTCTAGCTCCGGTGGCGCACAAGGCGGCAGCCAAACTGGTGGCTCTACCTCAACGGGCGGATCCGGCTCAGGGGGCACGACCACCGTCAGCACGGACGCCTGCAATCTGGCAACTGGCGTCGTCGACGGGTGCGTAGCGGTTCCCAACCCCGGGATCTTCGCCATCAGCGACACGTGCAGCATAGGGTTGTGGGCGAAGGATCAGGCCTCAGGCGGTGGCTTCTATGCGCCCTGGTGCACGGGGACTACGGCGGCGGCGACAGATGCCGGCGCTGCCTGTACTCTCACAAGTGCCTGTTCCGGCGGCTCCATGCACATTTCGGGGTCCTACTCTGGCAGTGGCAATGGCAACGCCGGTTTTGGTACTTACCTGCAAGTCTATGCTGACGCCGGTGTGGGCTGCCCGAAGATGGACATCAGCAGCTTCACGGGCGTGGCCATTGACATAGACGCCACCACCGTTCCCAGCAACACGATCTATTTCGGACTCAGCCTTGCTGACGGCAATTCCGCGGAAAAGACGATCACGACCGTGGCTGGAACGCAGTCGCTCAAGATACCGTTTTCCAGCATGACCAAGAAGAACCCGTGCGGCACTGTGACAGGGCCTGGGGTTGCCGGAATTTACTTCTCGTTTGCATGGTTTGGCGATGGTGCATCACACGCGCTCGATGTGACCTTCTCCAACGTCGGCTTCTACTAGACGAGATTCGACGCAGCCACATGTGGTCGCGCAAGCAGCGGCGACCACAGTGGCAAAGTCGGACACTACTTGCTGACGGGATCCCCGTAGAAAGTGCCGCGGCCGTGGGTGCCCACGTAGACGCGGCCGAACTTCTTGGGATCTCCAGTGATCTGCAGGACCAGGCCCCACTGGTGCTGGTCGTCGTTGATGCGCACCCAAGTGGCACCGCGGTCAGTGGAACGGAAGAAGCCACGCTGGCCTTGCACGGTGCCCACCAGGTAAAGAGTGGCATATTTGGCCTTGGGAGCTGCCTTGCCGAAGCCGAAGGCGTGGATCTCTTCTACTGCGGGCATGCGATCGAAACCCTTGGATGCTGAGTGGTACAGGCCATTGAAGGCGGCCACCCAGAGATCGCCCTCGCGGCCTGGCGTGGCGTAGAGGCGGTCCTGGCCACCGCGATCATCGCCGCGATCACTTCGGTTGTCGGCACCATTGCCACCTCGCTTGGGCAAGCCATCCGATAGCACCAGGGGCCGCTCGGTGAAGTGGGCTGCGCCGTCGACGCTTTCGAACAGCTTTCCCTCGAAAAGGGCGATGCCATAGAAGCGCTTGGGATTCACCCGGTCGGCCACCACACGGATGTCCTTGGGTACGCCTGCGCAGGCTGTCCAGGTCGCGCCTTTGTCCGTGGTGACGTGGGGGACGTTGTTGCGCGGCGACCACACCCAGGTTGCGCCATTGGATGAAACCGCGATGTGTCCCTCGGTGGCCTTGGGATCAGGCACCGAGGTGGGCTCTTGCCAGGTCTTTCCGCCATCCAGGGAGTAACCCAGATTCTGGCTGCCTGGCCGCGGACGTCCGATGCGCACAATCACGTTGGGATTCAATTCGCCGCCGCTGACATCGTGGGTGTTCCCCAAAAAGGGCGGCTTGGGGTTGCCATTCGGCGCGGGCTTGTCGAGATCCCAGTGGACGAAACCGGAGTAGTCGCCAACTCCTGTGATCACGTGGGCGCCCGTGCTGGGGCTGAACAGAGCCAGGGCCACAGTCTCCTCAATGCCGGGGCTCATGACGGTCCAATGGGTGGGCAGATTCTTGTCGAGATTGGTCAGATCATGCGTCTCCCAGCCGCCGTAACCTGTGGTGAACATGGCGTGGTCGGAATTCGCCGGATCGATCTCCACGTCGAACAGCCAGTGGATGTCGGTGTCGCGGACATAGGGAGCCAGGCTGTAGTCCATGACGCCGCCGCTGCCGAAAACCGGCTTCCAGGTGGCGCCGCCGTCGGTGCTGCGGAAGACATCTTCGCCTTTCGGACGGTAGAAGGAACTGGCGATCACCACTTTGGGATTCTTCGCGTCGACCGACACAGCGGCGTAGCCGAACTTGCGTTCCTTGCCCGGCTTGTCCGGAGTGATATCGGTCCAGGCACCGCTCTTGATGTTCAGCTTCCACACGCCGCCATCCATCATTTGCATGGGGCCGGGATCCGTGCCGTAGGTGATGAAGAGATTCCCGTCGGAGGCCAGAACCGCGTGGTTGGGCCGGTACTGCGTGGGTTGGCCGACAACGGCCTTCCAGGTTCCGCCGCCGTCGTCACTGCGAAAGAAACCGGGCTTGCCCATCACCGAGACGCCCGCGAACAGCGTTTGACTGGCCTTGCCCTTGGAACCACTCGTGGGATCGAAGACAACGAAGACGATGCTGCTGCGCCCTCCCCCGCTCCACGCAGGCAATTTGGCTTCTTCGGCAGACAACTTGAGGACGTCGGCGGGGAAACTGTCCACCCTGTTCCAGGTCACGGCCCCGTCCGCGCTCTTCCAAAGGCCGCAGTGGCGCGTGCCGAGAAACAAGATGCCGCCATCGTTGGGGTCCACGACCATGCGCTCGCCATTGCCACGCCCGGCTTCATTGCCACCGAACTTGATGGGCACGTTGGTGCGCTGAAAGCTGTGGCCCTGATCCGATGACCGCAGAATCGCGCCATCGGGAACCTCAGGCGCCGTGTAGGTGCCGCAGGCCAGGTAGACCTTGCTCGGATCCGAAGGATCCACGGCGATGCTCTCGACTCCCATCAGGTTGAGATCCTTGTAGGGAATCCAGTCGAGCATCGGTTCCCAGCGCGTCGTCTTGGCATTCCTGCGGTAGGCGCCGCCCATGTCCGTGCGGGCGTACAAGACATCCTTGGCGGTGGGATGGAACACGAACCCATCCACGAAGCCGCCTCCCACGATCTGGACGCTTTTCCAGGTGTAGGGGACCGCCTTCTCGGCAGCCGACGCGGGAACGGCAAACAGCAGAGGGAGCGCGCAGAGGGCGTTGCGGAACAAGCTCATGGAGAGGCCTTTCGCGGAGGGGATTGCGGTTCGTTGTTCTTGGCGAGGACTCTACATCGCTTGACGGTCGAAACTGTGGCTTTCGTGTCGCCGGCAATACGTCTGGCGAGCTCGCCATCCGGCCACCTTGACCGGCAGCGATCTGGCACGACCAGCCCGAATGTATTACAATTTGGCCAAATGGGTCATACAGTCACGCTTCGAGTCCCAGATGATTTGGCAGCTTGGCTGCAAGAGACCGCCGCCCGCGCCGGCGTTTCGCAAGGCCACCTGGTTCGCGAAAAACTGGAACAAGCCCGGACAGAAAAATCGCGGCGGCCCTTCATGCGACTCGCGGGAACGGTGAAGGGGCACAAGAACCTATCCTCGCGCAGGGGCTTTTCGCAGTCATGAAGGGGATCGCCGACACGGGATTTCTGGTGGCCTTCGCAAACCGAGACGATCGCTACCACAGCTGGGCGGTCGGCGTGGCGGAAGAGGTCAATGAACCGCTTCTGACCTGCGAGGCGGTTCTGGCCGAGACAGCCTTCCACCTACGCAGCGTTTTGGTTGTGCTGGCGATGGTCCGCGATGGATTGGTGCTTCCCGCGTTCGATCTCACGGCGCACCTGGCACAAGTGCAGACCTTGGCCACGCGATACGCCGATCGCGATCCCGACCTCGCGGATCTTTGTCTGATCCGGATGAGCGAGCTGCATCCCAGGCTTCCGGTGATCACGGTCGATCGGAAAGACTTCCGCATCTACCGGCGCAACCGGCGCGAGATGATTCCCCTCATCTGCCCGCCGGGCTAGGGCTCGTCAGAAAATAGATGCTACGAGTTGGATGACGAGGCGCCCGGCTGGCGAGGCGCGAGGAGGAGGAATACTCGACGTACTGCGACGACGAGCAACGACGCCAGCCGGGATGGATCGTCGTTGCAGATATTCTCTGACGAGCCCTTAGCCGCATCCGCAATCCAAAGGTCACTGTGGAAGCTATCCAGCGAACGCCTCGGGCGGGTCCATTCCTTCGAGAGCGCTTATCAGCGTCCGCCCCTTGTGGAGGGTTTCCTCGAACTCGTCGCTCGCCTTTGAGTCGTACACGACGCCGCCGCCGACCGAGAAGACCAGGCGCCCCTCTGCCACAGTGGCGGTGCGGATGGCGATGGACAGGTCCATTGTGCCGCGAAAGCCGATGTAGCCGATGGATCCGCTGTAGATATGTCTTCGAACGGGCTCGAGCTCGTCGATAATCTCCATCGAACGTATCTTTGGGCATCCGGTAATTGAGCCGCCGGGAAAGGCAGCGCGAATCAGATCCACGGCATCTTTGTCCTCATCGAGAACGCCGCGCACCACACTGACCAAGTGATAGACGTTTGCGTAGGCCTCGACGCGCTTGTGTTCGCTGACGTGTACAGATCCTGCGGCGCACACCTTGCCGATGTCATTTCGGAGAAGGTCCACGATCATGGAAAGCTCCGCGTCGTCCTTGTCGCTGGTCTCCAGTTCGCGTCTCAGGCTTTGATCTTGCTCGGCCGTCTTGCCTCGGGGACGCGTCCCTTTGATCGGACGAGTTTCCACCGTCTTTCCGCGCAGCTGTATGAACCGCTCGGGCGAGGTCGAGATGATCTGGTGATCGCCGGCCTGGACGAAGGCGAAGAAGGGCGCAGGATTGGCCACGAATAGACTCGCGAAGAGCGCGAAGGCGTCGCCGCCGAACTCGGCCTCGAACCGTTGCGACATGTTCACCTGATAGACGTGGCCACGCACGATGTAGTCGCGAATGGCCTCGACCGCTTCGATGTACTGTGCGCGAGAAAGCCCGGACGTCAGTGGGCCAACGCGGACATTCGCCGCGCGAACCGGCGGTTCGGATCGAAGCTCCTCTTCGAATTGCGCCAGTCGTCGCCGAGCGCCCGCCTCGTCATCGCCCCAGATTGGGATGTGAGCCGTCGTCCGCGTTTCGCGACGGTCATGAACGATGAGAAGGGACGGCGCGGTCATGTACAGGCGCGGAAGCCCCAGATCGTCGCAGCTTGTCCGCGGCAAGACCTCAAGGCAGTCCTTCAGATCGTAGGCCAGATAGCCCAGCAGCCCGGCCGACAGCGGGTCTGTCTCCTCCAGGCCCGGTAGGCTATAGCGCTTGACCAACGCTTCGAGAACCACAAACGGGTCCAGGCCCGCAGAGACGCAGCCGCCGGCGAAATCCGCCACGACGGTGCCGCCCCGCTCTCGAACGGATAGCCACGGCCGCAAGCCAAGAATGTGGTAGCGAGCCGAATCGAGCGATCCTCCGCTCAGAAGGCCGATCGTGCCGGACTCGCCCGCGAACCGGCCGACGATGTCGATGAACGGCTTGGGCAGTTCGAGTTGCGCACGGTAAACCCCTTGCATAGGCCGCGGCAACTGCCGCACGAATTCGTCGATACTGGCAGTGGTCGTCACCGCAATTCGCTCCGCAGCGGACCCGTCTTGAGGAAGTTCTCGATCATGGGGAAGCCGCACTCGGTAAGGAAGCTCTGGGGATGAAACTGCACGCCGTGCAGCGGGCATTCGCGGTGCGACAGGCCCATGATCACGCCATCCGACGCTCGCGCCATAATTTCGAGTGCTGGGTTCACGTTTGCGACGGCCAACGAATGGTAGCGAGCCACTTTTCTATAGCAGCACGAGAAGTGGCGCACCATCCGATTTCTGTCGGTCACGGTGGTGGGAGCCACGGGTCAGCGGCAACGGACTTCCCGATTTTGAGTCTAGGATGAAGGGTCCGCCCTTTTCCCTTGCGCCAGCAAGCGCTAGGATGGATCTGCTGTTCACGAGTGCGACGTCGATCGCCCGTGCTGTCGCGCAGGCGGCCGTAGAAAACCTTGTGCCCCTCAATCGCTAGCCTACGTTCTGCGCCCGCGCTGCAGGCGAAGGGAAAGGACCCGCGAGAATCAGCTACTATCCCGCACGGATTCCTCAAGGAGACCATCATGATTTGCCCGCATCCTTCGCGTCCACGTGTTCTCGTGCCACTGCTGGCCTTCGGCCTCTTCGCCTGCGCATCTTCCCAATCGAAGCGCACCGACCCGTCGAGCACAAGTGGCGGGATTGGAGGCGGGACGGGGAACGAGTTGATGCACGCCGATTTCGAGTCGCGCTCGGTCGGGCCATACACCATGGCCATGGTGAGTGGCGATTTTGGGGGCACCCCGGCCTGGAACAATGGTCTCAACGAGGGAAGGGCGACCATTGTGAGCGAGGAAGGCAACAATTTCCTTCGCATCACCTACCCCGCCAACCAGTTCGGCCCGGCTGCTGGCGGCGTGCAATTCGTGGTGCCCCTCGGCGGCAGCTACGAGAACCTCTATTTTTCCTACCGCGTACGATTCGGTGCCGACTTCCAGTTCGTCAAGGGAGGCAAGCTGCCTGGCCTCGTGGGTGGAACCGCCCCGACGGGCTGCACCAGCAACAATGGCGGTTTTTCGGCGCGCGGCATGTGGCGCACGGGCGGCGCGGCGGTCCAGTACCTCTACTATCCAGAAAAGACCAATGTGTGTGGTGACGACTTCAAATACTCAGCCAGCGGAACCGACTTCAAGTTCATCCCCGGCACCTGGTACGCGGTGCAAAGCCACGTCATCATGAACACGGCGGGACAGCACGACGGCGTTTTGCAGGCGTGGGTGGATGGAGTGGAGATGCTCAACCTGACCAACTTCACCTACCGTGTGACTGGAGCTACCTTCGCTGTCGACGCGCTCTATTTCTCCACGTTCTTCGGCGGCAGCGACGCGAGTTGGGCGCCCACCGCCGCCCAGACCGTCGACTACGACCAATTCGTCATCAGCACCGATCCTATTGCCCGCTAGGCTCGACGTGGGTAAGAGCGATGTGCAGTTCTTCCAGTTGCTTGCTGGTGACGGCGGCTGGCGCCTCAGTGCAAAGGTCGGTTCCCTTTTGCGTCTTGGGGAAGGCGATCACGTCGCGCAGCGAATCGGCGCCGCATAGGAGCATCGCCAACCGGTCGAGGCCCGCCGCAATTCCGCCGTGGGGTGGTGGCCCGTGCCGGAAGGCATCGAGCAAGAAGCCGAACTTGGCGCGGGCGTCTTCCTCGGACAGACCCAGGGTCTTGAACACGCGCGATTGAATGTCGCCACGGTGGATACGGATGCTGCCACCCGCGATCTCGTTGCCGTTGAGAACCAAGTCGTAGGCGCGCGCGCGCACCTCGGCCGGCGCGGTCTCCAGCTTGTCCAAATCTTCGGCCATGGGCGAAGTGAACGGGTGGTGGGACGCGGCCAACTTGCCCTCGTCGGTGCGTTCGAGCAGTGGGAATTCCGTGACCCAGGCAAACTTCCACTGGTTCTTGGGAATCAGGTTGAGTTTGTTCGCGACGTGCAGGCGCAGCCCGCCGAGCACGGTGTGGACCAGCTTGGGCGGCCCGAACTGCAGGAAGAAGAGATCGCCCTCTTGCAGGCCCGCGGCCGCGTTGAGGTCCTGGCGCATGGCCTCGCTCATGGTCTTCATGGGCGAGCGGGTCCACACGCCGCCCGCGCCGATGCGCGCACGCGCCAGGCCGCGAGCACCCAAACCCTTGACGAAGTCCTCGAGCTTGTCGACATCCCCGTTCGACATCTTGGATGCCTCGGCCGCCGGCAGGCGCCAGGCCTTGACCACCGCGGGTTCATGTCCGACGGTCGTGATCGCCTTTTGCAACATGTCCACGTTGCCGCCGTTGTGTTTGCGCACCACCTCGGTGACGTCGCACAGGGGTAGGCCAAAACGCAGGTCCGGCTTGTCCGAACCGTAAAGACCCATGGCCTCGGCATAGGACAGGCGCGGGAAGGGCGTCACGATGTCCAGGTTGAGCACGTCCTTCCACAGCGCGACCATCAGGCTTTCCACAACCGCCTGGACGTCTTCCTCGACGACGAAGCTCATCTCGATGTCGATCTGGGTGAACTCAGGCTGCCGGTCCTGGCGCAAATCCTCGTCGCGGAAGCAGCGGACGATCTGGAAGTAGCGATCGAAACCCGCCACCATGAAGAGCTGCTTGAAGAGCTGGGGCGATTCGGCCAGGGCGTAGAACGTCCCGGGGTTCAGGCGCGATGGCACCAGGAAGTTGCGCGCGCCGCCCGGCGTGTACTTGACCAGAAACGGCGTCTCGATTTCCAGAAAGCGATGCCCGGAAAGCACCCGGCGCGCGGTCTGGTAAATCTGAGAACGAACCAGGAAGTTCTTCTGCAAGGCCGGACGGCGCAGGTCGAGCGCGCGGTACTTGAGGCGCACCATTTCGTTGGCCGTGCTCTCGTCGACGATTTCAAAGGGCGGCGTATCCGAACGCGAGAAGATGCTGAGCTGGTCACAGTGCAATTCCACGTCGCCGGTGGGCATGTTGGGATTGCGCCGCTCGCCGCGGTCCTGCACCACGCCCGACACGCCGATGCAAAATTCGGAACGTAGCTCCCCGGCCTGGGTGTGCGCCTCGGCATTGACCCCGGGCTCGAAAACCACCTGGGTGAACCCGCCGCGATCGCGCAGGTCGATGAACACGCAGCCCCCGTGGTCGCGCCGAGAGGCGACCCAACCGAAGAGAACCACCCGTTTGCCCACGTCGCTGGCGCGCAAGCCGCCGCAGTCATGGGTACGCTTGATGTCCTTGAGAAATTCAGGCATGGCCTGATTTCTACTGGAGAGTAGCCCCGGCGTCGAGGGGGAACCATGATCCCGCGGTAGCCGCAGAAGGTCGTGGTCGTGGCCGACTATGAAGGGGCTTGGTGGTCAAGGGCAGATCTATCGCTATCACGTCTTTTTTTGCGACGTGGTCGCGCGCGGATGGTGGGTCCCGGTCGAAAGGGTGAGTCGCGGGTTGTCTCGATC
>Ga0265316_10000456_pt1 | contig 46381 bp, 41 predicted proteins | sample 4522metaG_FD_202092 | JGI IMG/M metagenome (GOLD analysis project Ga0265316, IMG submission 202092) | Rhizosphere microbial communities from Carex aquatilis grown in University of Washington, Seatle, WA, United States - 4-5-22 metaG | ecosystem: Host-associated > Plants > Roots > Rhizosphere >... | reverse complement strand
CAAATCGACCGCGCCGTCACGCTCATCCACCTCGGTGCCCGCCTGCAGGTCCTGGAGTCGGAGACCGACATGTCCTACGAGCGCCTGCTGCGCCTGTACAAGGAAGTCTCGGGCAAGTCGCCTTCCAAGGGCCAGCTGCCTTTCTCGACCGACTGGTTCATGACCTGGCAGCCCAACATCCACGCCAGCCTGTTCCTCAACGTCCACGAGTACCTCAACAAGGCCTCCGAGATGGACGAGATCGACGTCGTCATCAAGGCCTACCAGCTCTACCTGGAGCAGACCCAGTCGCAAGGCCTGGAGCCCCTGCTGTCGGTGACCCGCGCCTGGCGCCTGGTCAAGTTCATCGACAACGGCATGCTGACGATGACCAAGTGCAACAAGTGCGGTGGCCACTTCGTCACCCACCCCCATGAAATCGCCCGCCACTTCACCTGCGGCCTGTGCAACCCGCCCGCACGTGCCGGCAAGGGCAAGGCCGCTGGTTCGCTGCAGATGCATTGATTTTTGCGGCTGCGTGCTGCGGCCCTGACGCGCTGCGTCAAACCGGATTTCTGAAGTCGCCCGCCCCCGATCATCCCGCGTGAAGTGCGCACGGATTCCCGCCACGCCCCACGCCGCGCTGCCCGCGTGAACTCAAGTTCCGCGCTCCGGCACCGATGAACCAGGTGAGCGTCTTTTGGAAGGAAGGCGTTCTTGCTTGTCTCCTCCTGGCACACACAAAGTGCTTTCCACGGACCCCCATCGGGTCCGTCTTTTTTGCAGAGAACGCCCCGAAGGCACACCGAAGGTTTTCCACCTGCTGGAAGCTGAGCCGGAATAGCGCCATCCCTGTGGCCTTGTTCACGGCTTTCGCCGCCCCGGTCTGGCCGAAGATCACGTCATGACCCGAACCGGCACCTGACCCACCATGTTCGTCGCAATCGGCTACATCCTCTGCCTCGGCTGCATCTTTGGCGCTTACGCCCTTCACGGGGGCAACATGAGCGTGATCATCCACGCCATGCCCACGGAAATGATGGCCATCGGCGGCGGGGCCATCGGCGCCTTCCTGGTCAACAACCAGCCCAAGACGGTGAAAGCCGTGCTGCGCCAGTTCGGACCGCTCTTCAAGGGCTCCAAGTACACGAAAGACCGGTACATGGAGTTGATGGCGATGATGTTCGAGATCCTGCAGAAGGTCCGCAAGGAAGGCCTGATGTCCATCGAAAAGGACGTCGAGGACCCGCACAACTCCGCGCTGTTCAAGAAGTACCCCACGATGGGCCACGACCACCACGTCGTCGAGTTCATCACCGACTACCTGCGCATGATGGTCTCGGGCAACCTCAACGCCCACGAGATCGAGACCCTCATGGACAACGAGATCGACACCCACCACCACGAAGGCCATGGCGCTGTGGCGGCCGTGGCCCGACTGGCCGGCGCCCTGCCCGCCTTCGGCATCGTGGCCGCCGTGCTTGGTGTGGTGAACACCATGGGCTCGGTGGGCCAGCCGCCCGCCGTGCTGGGCGGCATGATCGGCTCGGCCCTGGTGGGCACCTTCCTGGGCATCTTGCTGGCTTACGGCGTGGTGGAGCCCCTGGGCGGCCTGATGGAGCAAAAGCTCGACGAAGGCACCAAGGAATTCCAGGTCGTCAAGACGGTGCTGCTGGCCTCGATGCAGGGCTACGCCCCGCAGGTCGCCATCGAGTTCGGCCGCAAGGTGCTGTACTCGACCGAGCGCCCGACGTTTGCCGAGCTCGAAGCCCACGTCAAGAAGAAGTAAGGACAGGCGGAGCACAGCATGGCCGGCGATTCGAAGAAGGTCCAACCGATCATCATCAAGCGCATCAAGAAGGGCGGCCACGCTGCCCACGGTGGTGCCTGGAAGATCGCGTACGCCGACTTCGTGACGGCCATGATGGCCTTCTTCCTGCTGATGTGGCTGCTGGGCTCGACCACCGAGGGCGACAAGAAAGGCATCGCCGACTATTTCAACAGCCCGCTGAAGGTCGCCATGTTCGGCGGCAGTGGTGCGGGTGACGCCACCTCCATCCTCAAGGGCGGTGGCAACAACCTGTCCGAATCCACCGGGCAGATGAAAAAAGGCAAGTCGGAAACCGCCGACGAGAAGCAGCGCAAGAAGGCGTTGAAGGCCGAGCAGGTGCGCGCCGAAGCAGAGCGCCTGCGCGCCTTGAAGCAGAAGGTGGAGGAGGTCATCGCCAACGACGAGCGACTGGCCAAGTTCAAATCGCAGATCCAGCTCGACCTCACCGCCGAAGGACTGCGCATCCAGATCGTCGATGACCAGAGCCGGCCGATGTTCGACAGCGGCGACACCGAGGTCAAAGGCTACATGCGCGACATCCTGCGCGCCATTGGCCATGTGCTCGACGAGGTGCCCAACCGCCTGACCATCGAGGGCCACACGGACGCCAAGGCCTTCAGCGCCGGCGAGCGTGGCTACAGCAACTGGGAGCTGTCGTCCGACCGGGCGAACGCGTCGCGGCGCGAGCTCATCTCGGGGGGCCTGAGCGGCAGCAAGGTGCTGCGTGTGCAGGGCCTGGCGGCCAGCATGCTCTATGAGAAAGACAAGCCGGAGAGCCCCTTGAACCGGCGCATCAGCATCATCGTGATGAACCGCGACGCCGAGGACCGCTTCTTCAGCGCAGCCCGCGTGGAATCCGGCGAAGACGCCGATGCCGAGGCCGAGGCGCCCGAGGTGCCCGACATCAAACCCTCAAGACCGGGCATCACCGGCCGATAAGACCCTCAGCAGCAGGGCGGCAAGACCCCCTTCCGATCGACAAAGGACGCGTCATGAGCAATCCCGTGGACATGAAATTTCTCATCGTGGACGACTTCTCCACCATGCGCCGCATCGTGCGCGGTTTGCTCAAAGAGAGTGGCTACACCAACGCCGAAGAAGCCGAAGACGGCGCTGTGGCGCTGAACATGCTGAAGAACGGCAAGTTCGACTTCGTCGTCAGCGACATCAACATGCCCAACATGAACGGCTTCGAGCTGCTCAAGGCCATCAAGTCCGACGACGCCCTCAAGCACCTGCCCGTGCTGATGGTGACGGCCGAGGCCAAGAAAGAAGACATCGTGCTGGCGGCCCAGACGGGCGCGGCCGGCTACATCGTCAAGCCCTTCACCAAGGCCACCTTGGAAGAGAAGGTGCAAAAAATCATGCAAAAACTGGCCGCCACGGCCTGACAGGGAGCACACAGCATGAAGGTCGACCTGCCTGAGAACATGTCGATGCCCGCGGCATCGCCTGAAATCTTCCAGCAACTGGGCACCCTGACCCGACAGCTGCACGACACCATGAACATGCTGGGCGTGCTGCCTGGCCTGAAGAACACGGTGGACGACCTGCCCGACGCGCGCAGCCGCCTGAACTACATCGCGACCAAAACGGCCGACGCCGCGGAGAAGGTGCTGAACCTGGTGGACACGGCCAAGGCCGACCAGGAGCACATCGCCGCCGAGACGCGCAAGCTCGCCGCACTCATCACGGCCGACCCGGTGAAGGCCGTGGCCAGTGGCGCCGTCTTCAACTTCGTGCAGGACGTAGAAACCGTCACGCACCGGGTGGACGGCCACCTGACCGACATCATGATGGCGCAGGACTTCCACGACCTCACCGGCCAGGTGGTGGCCAAGGTCGTGAAGCTGGCCAGCGACCTGGAAAACCAGCTCGTCAAGCTGCTGGTGCAGGCCGCGCCGCCCGAGCAAGCGCAGAAGGTGGAAGCCGCGCTGACCAGCCACCACCATGCCGAGCCAGGCCAGCTGAACCTGGAGGGTCCGGTCATCGACGCCGAAGGCCGAACCGACGTGGTGGCCAACCAGAGCGAGGTCGACGACCTGCTGGCCAGCTTGGGCTTCTGAAGCAAGCCACCCGCTCGCTCGTTTCTTCGTTCATTCGCACCGATCCAGCCAGGCCACGCGCCTGGCTTTCTCATGTCCTGGGCGGCCTCACAAGGGCTGGGCCATGGCCTCGCGCACCGCGCTCACCTGCCGGCGCGACACCGCCAGCCACTCCAGCGTGGGCAGCACCTGCACGGCCCAGGCCTCGCCACCATCGGGGTCGTCGGCGCGGCGCTCCAGGGCCTTCATGGCCTGACGCGACACCAGCGCGTTGCGGTGCACGCGGATGAAGCGCACGCCCACCCTGCCCTCCAGCTCGGTGAGCGAGTCGTCGATGACGCGGCTGTCATCGGCGGTGCGCAGCAACACGGCTTTCTGCTCGGCCTTGAAGTAGAGGATGCCGGCCAGCGGGATGCGCTCCACCCGGCCGCGCTCCTGCACCACCAGCACCTCGCCAGCGTCCGCGGGTTCGTCGCGCGCAGGCTGCAAGGTGGCGCGCAGGCGCTGCACGCGCTCCAGCGAGGCGTTCAGGCGCTCCAGGCGCACGGGTTTGGTCAGGTAGTCGGCGGCGGCCAGGTCGAAGGCGCGCAAGGCATGCTCGGCGTGTGCGGTGACGAACACCACGGCGGGCGGGCACCGCAACTCGCGCAGGCGGGCGGCCAGCACCATGCCATCCAGCCCCGGCATCTGGATGTCCAGCACGACGAGGTCGGGCGCGCGGCCGGCGCGGTCGAGCTCCTGCAGGTGCAGCAGCGCCGTCACCGACTCGCCAAACTCGGACAGCACCACATTGGGCACAGCGGCCTGCGACAGCAGAGAGCGGATGCGCAGGCGCGCCAGGGGTTCGTCGTCGATGACGACCACCGACAGGGGCAAGACGGGTGTGTTCATGGGGCAGGATGCTTGGGCAGCGGCACGGCCACGCGCACCACGTACACCGGCGGCTGGCGGCCGGCATCGCCGCCGGGCGCGGCACGTTGCAGGCCGGCGTCGAAATCGGACTCGACATCGTGCATGAGTTTCAGGCGCTGGCGCACATTGCGCAGCGCGATGCCATGGCCCGCGGTGGCCGCGGTCGGGCCTTGCGTCGGCACCGAGTTGCTCACGGTCAGCACGGCGAGCCCGCCTTGCACCTTGGTGCGCACCACGATCCAGCCGCCCAGCGGGTTGGCCTCGATGCCATGCCGCACGGCGTTTTCCACCAGCGGCTGCAGGATCAGGGCGGGCACCTCGGCCTGTGCGGCGGCATCGTCCAGCTCCCAGCGCACGGTGACGCGCTCGCCAAAACGCAGTTGCTCGATGCTGAGGTAGCGCCGCGCCAGTTCGATCTCCTCGGCCAGAGTCGTGCGCACCGAGGGCGAGGTCAGCGCCTGGCGGAACAGCTCGGCCAGGTCCTCCAGCACGGCCTCGGCGCGCTGCGGGTCGATCTGCACCAGCGCGATCGCCGTGTTGAGCGTGTTGAACAGGAAATGCGGCCGGATGCGCGCCTGCAACTCGGCCAGGCGGGCCGCGGCATGCGCCGGCAACTGGCTGTGCGCGCGGTGCTTGAGCCAGGCCAGGCCCACGCCGGCCAGCGCCGCCCCCGTCAGCATGGGCGGCACCCAGGTCCAGCCCCAGGCGCCTCGTGGCGCGCTGGTCCACAGGTCCAGCCACGTCAGCTGCCACTGCGCCAAGGCGCCCACCGCCGCGCCCAGGCCCATCGCCGCGCCCCACTGCCAGGCATCGCGCTGGCGCGACAACCAGCGGCTGGCGCTGCACGCCACCACCAGCCACAGCAGGCTGGCCGGCAGGGTGACCACGGCCGATTGCGCCCAGCGCGTCAGGGCATCGGCCGGCCCCAGCGCCTGGAAAGACTGGGCCAGGCCCACCACCAGCTGCACGCCCAGCACCACGCGCAGCACCACGCCCACGTGGCAGATGTCCAGGGGCGAGGAAGCCGATGTGGGCGACGCAGCCGCACCGGAAGGCGCATCGCCCCCCGGCTGAGGCAGCGCGAACTGGGTCGACACCGCCCAGCCCGGGTGCGCCGACGGTGACGCGGACGGCGGCGAAGATGCCACCGAAGATCGCACCTCGGCTGGCGAATGGGCGGCGGGGTCCTTAAAATCCATGGTTTGCACATTCTGCTTCAAGCGCCCCCCTCATGAGCACCAACCAACTCGACAAGAAGTCCCAGGCCTGGTCGGCCCTGTTCTCGGAGCCCATGAGCGAGCTGGTCAAGCGCTACACCGCCAGCGTTTTCTTCGACAAGCGCCTGTGGGCCGCCGACATCCAGGGCTCGCTGGCCCACGCCGACATGCTGGCCGCGCAAGGCCTGATCTCGGCCGCTGACCTGGCCTCCATCCAGAAGGGGATGGCGCAGATCCGCGCGGAAATCGAGGCTGGCAGCTTCGAGTGGAAGCTCGACCTCGAAGACGTGCACCTGAACATCGAGGCCCGCCTGACCCAGCTGGTCGGCGACGCCGGCAAGCGCCTGCACACCGGCCGCTCGCGCAACGACCAGGTCGCCACCGACGTGCGCCTGTGGCTGCGCGGCGAGATCGACGAAATCGGCGTGCTGCTGAGCGCCCTGCAAACCGCGCTGGTCGACGTGGCCGAGGCCAATGCCGACGTCATCCTGCCCGGTTTCACCCACCTGCAAGTGGCCCAGCCGGTGAGCTTCGGCCACCACCTGCTGGCCTATGTGGAGATGTTCTCGCGCGACGCCGAACGCATGCTCGACCTGCGCAAACGCGTCAACCGCCTGCCGCTGGGCTCGGCCGCCCTGGCCGGCACCAGCTACCCGCTGGACCGCGAGCGCGTGGCCCGCACCCTGGGCATGGTCGACGACGCCGGCCTGCCCGCCGTTTGCCAGAACAGCCTGGACGGCGTCTCCGACCGCGACTTCGCCATCGAATTCACCTCGGCCGCCTCGCTGCTGATGGTGCACGTCTCGCGCCTGAGCGAAGAACTCATCCTGTGGATGAGCCAATCTTTTGGCTTCATCGACCTGGCCGACCGCTTCTGCACGGGCTCGTCGATCATGCCGCAGAAGAAAAACCCCGACGTGCCCGAACTGGCACGCGGCAAGACAGGCCGCGTGGTCGGCCACCTGATGGGCCTGATCACCCTGATGAAGGGCCAACCCCTGGCTTACAACAAGGACAACCAGGAAGACAAGGAACCCTTGTTCGACACGGTCGACACCTTGAAAGACACGCTGCGCATCTTCGCGGAAATGGCCGCCGGCATCACCGTCAAGCCCGAAGCCATGGAGCGCGCCGCCAAGAAGGGCTACGCCACCGCCACCGACCTGGCCGACCACCTGGTCAAGAAAGGCCTGCCCTTCCGCGATGCCCACGAGGTCGTGGCCCATGCCGTGAAGGACGCCATCGCCGCCGGCGTGGACCTCTCCGAGCTGCCGCTGGCCACGCTGCAGACCTACAACCCCGCCATCGGGCAGGATGTCTACGAGGTGCTGAGCCTGCGCGGCTCGCTCAACGCCCGCAACATCCTGGGTGGCACGGCGCCGGTGCAGGTGCGTGCCCAGGTGGCCCGTCACCGCGCGCGCCTGGCCTGAACGCCGGCCTTGCGCCAGCGCAAAACCCCATGGCCGCCGAGCCGATACGCTCGCGGCCATGAACGCTGTCACAGCCACCGCCCCGACCGAGACCCAGGCTGAAGCCCCGGGCACACACCCTGCCCCCGCCCCGTTCACCACGCCCGTGGTGCCGGGCCTGCGGTGGTCGGACGCACTGAACCTGGCCATGCCTTTCATGGACCAGACGCACATCGAGTTCGTCGATCTGTTGGCTGCGGTGCAAACCGCCGAGGACGCCGATCTGGTGTCGCGCTGGCAAGCGCTGATCGAGCACACCGACGCGCACTTCGGCCAGGAAGACCGCTGGATGGCCGACACCGGCTTTGCGCCCGGCAGCTGCCACATGACGCAGCATGCCGTGGTGCTCAAGGTGCTGCGCGAAGGCCTGGCGCTCGGCCAACAAGGCCAGATGGCCCCCATCCGCCAGATGGCGCACGAACTGACGATCTGGTTCCCGCAGCACGCCCAGACCATGGACGCCGGCTTGGCCCTGCACCTCAAGAGCGTGGGCTACGACCCGGCCACGGGGTTCATCAGCGAGCCCGAAGCGTTGCCGGCGCTGGCCATCAGCGGCTGCGGTGGCAGTTGCAGCCCGAGCGACGCGTCGGACGCGGAGCCCAGCACCCAAGACATCGCCCCAGAAACCGACCCGGAAGCCGCCTGAACGGCGGGCGGGTTCAGCCCATCAGCTCATCCTGCACTCAGGCCACGGCGGTCGCCGCCAGCCGGGTGCGGATGGCCTGCTCGATGCCCGCCGCGTCCAGCCCGCACAAGCCCAGCAGCTTGGCCGGGTCACCGTGCTCGACGAACTGGTCGGGCAAGCCCAGCACCAGCAGGGGCTTGGCGATGCCGGCTGCGGCCAGCGCCTCAGCCACGGCCGAGCCTGCACCGCCCATCACGCAACCCTCTTCCACCGTCACGAGCAGGTCGTGCTCGGCGGCCAGTTGCTTGACCAAATCCACGTCCAGCGGCTTGACGAAGCGCATGTTGGCCACGGTGGCGTCCAGCGCCTCGGCGGCTTGCAGCGCCGGGTACAGCAAGGTGCCAAAGGCCAGGATGGCCACGCGCTGGCCAGCGGGCTGCATGCCTGCGGCCTGACGGCGCACCTCGCCCTTGCCCCAGGGCATCGGGTTCAGGTCGGTGGGCACCGGCACGCCGGCACCCGCGCCACGTGGGTAGCGCACGGCCACCGGGTGGTTCTGCGCGTAAGCGGCGCTCAGGGCCTGGCGGCACTCGGCCTCGTCGGCCGGCGTGAGCATGCTCATGTTCGGGATGCAGCGCACGAAGGCGATGTCGAAAGCGCCCATGTGCGTGGCGCCATCGGCACCGACGATGCCGGCGCGGTCCAGCGCGAACACCACGGGCAGGTTCTGGATGGCCACGTCGTGCACGAGCTGGTCGTAGCCGCGCTGCAGGAAGGTCGAGTAAATCGCCACCACGGGCTTGAGGCCTTCGCAGGCCAGGCCGGCGGCGAAGGTCACGGCGTGCTGCTCCGCGATGCCCACGTCGAAATAGCGGCCGGGGAATTTCTGGTGGAACTCGACCATGCCCGAGCCCTCGCGCATGGCCGGCGTGATGCCCACCAGGCGCGGGTCGGCGGCGGCCATGTCGCACAACCACTGGCCGAACACCTGCGTGAAGGTCGGCTTCGCCGGGGCATCGCCAGGCGCCGGCTTCTTCAGGCCCACGGCCGGGTCGAACTTGCCCGGGCCGTGGTAGGCGATGGGGTCGGCCTCGGCCAGCTTGTAGCCGTAGCCCTTCTTGGTGACCACGTGCAGGAACTGCGGACCTTCGAGGTCGCGCAGGTTCTCCAGCGTGGGGATGAGGCTGTCGAGGTCGTGGCCATCGATCGGGCCGACGTAGTTGAAGCCGAACTCCTCGAAGATGGTGGCAGGCACCACCATGCCCTTGGCGTGTTCTTCGAGCTTCTTGGCCAGTTCGAACAGCGGCGGTGCGTTGCGCAGCACCTGCTTGGCGCTTTCGCGGGCGGCCGTGTAGAAGCGGCCCGACATCAGGCGCGCCAGGTAGCGGTTGAGCGCCCCCACCGGCGGCGAGATCGACATGTCGTTGTCGTTGAGCACCACCAGCACGTTGGGCATCTTGCCGGCATGCGGCACGCCTGCATTGTTCAAGGCCTCGAAGGCCATGCCCGCCGTCATGGCCCCGTCGCCGATGATGGCCACAGCGCGGCGCGATTCACCGCGGATCTGCGCGCCCTGGGCCATGCCGAGCGCCGCCGAAATCGAGGTGGACGAGTGCGCCGTGCCGAAGGTGTCGTACTCGCTCTCGTCGCGGCGCGGGAAGCCGCTCATGCCGCCGAACTGGCGCAGCGTGGGCATGCGGTCGCGCCGGCCGGTCAGGATCTTGTGCGGATACGTCTGGTGGCCCACGTCCCAGACCAGGCGATCGTGCGGCGTGTTGAAGACGTGGTGCAGCGCGATGGTGAGCTCGACCGTGCCCAGGTTCGACGACAGGTGGCCCCCGGTGCGCGAGACGCTCTGCAGCAGGTGGTCGCGCAGCTCGGTGGCGAGCTGTTTGAGCTCCGAGCGCGAGAGGTGCCGGATGTCGGCAGGCTGCTCGATGCGCGACAGCAGGGGGTAAGTCATGGTGCTCATCCTGGGTGGATTTCTTGATGTCAGTGGTCGCGGTGGACGATGCGGTGCGCCAGGTCCGAGAGTGGCTGCAAGGCCGCCTCTGCCAGACCGCTGCGCGACAGCGCCGACAAGGCCTGCGCCAGCAAGGCATCGGCCTCCTGGCGCGCACCGTCCAGGCCCAGCAGGCTGACGTAGGTGGGCTTGTTGGCGTCGGCGTCCTTGCCGGCGGTCTTGCCCAGGGTGTCGGACGGCTGGGTGGCGTCCAGCACATCGTCCACGATCTGGAAGGCCAGGCCCATGGCATGGCCATAGGCGGTCAGGGCGTCCCAGGCGGGCTGGCCGGGGTGCAGGCCGCCGCAGGCCGCACCCATCTGTACGCTGGCGCGCAACAGGGCGCCGGTTTTGCGGTGGTGCATGTCGCGCAAGGTGGTTTCATCGAGGGCCTGACCCACGCTGGCGAGGTCGATGGCCTGGCCACCGGCCATGCCAGCCTGGCCGGACGCACGCGCCAGGATGCGCACCAGGCGCGCCTGCAATGCCGGGGCCACGCCCGCGCCCTCGCCTTCATCGGGTGTGAGCACCTCGAAGGCCAAGGCCTGCATGGCATCGCCTGCCAGCATGGCCTGAGCTTCGCCGAAAGCCACATGCACCGTGGGCTTGCCCCGGCGCAGCACATCGTTGTCCATGCAGGGCATGTCGTCGTGGACCAGCGAATAAGCGTGGATGAGCTCCACGGCACAGGCCGCACGCAGGGCAGCTTCCCTGCCCACCTCGGTGGCGGTGGCGCCTGCCGCCTCGGCCGCAGCCTGCACCAGCAAGGCCCGCAGCCGCTTGCCGCCGTCCAGCACGCCGTAGCGCATGGCCTCGCCCAAGCCGGCCGGTGCAGACGTGGGCACCCACGCACGCAAGGCGGCTTCCACGCGGGACAGCACCGCCTCAGACCACACGGCCAGTTGTTGCGGGCTCATGCGGCGTCCCAGGGCTTGAGCTGGCCGTCTTCCAGCAGCTTGACCTGGGCCTCCACGGCCTCCAGGCGTTGGCGGCAGTGGCCCAGCAGCTGCGCACCGCGCTGGTAGCTGACCAGCAGCTGGTCCAACGGCAAGGCGCCAGCCTCCATGCGCGCCACCAGTTGCTCCAGCTCGGCCAGGGCACCCTCGTAGCTGTCGGGCAGCGCAGGCAAAGCGGATGCCGGCAGTGCGGTGTCGGTGGATGCGTCGGTGGGTGCTTTCTTGGCCATGGTCCTGCCTGGATCACCCGACCCTGCGGGCAAACGCGTATTCTATTTCGAGACGCCCGCCCGGCAGCGCCCCCGCTGGGTCCTGCCCCCGCCTTGCCTCCCTCGTTTGGGGTGGACAGCCGGCCCTTCACGGCGCTCAGGCAGCCTGTCTCGGGCTTGCCCCACCCCCACCCCCGGGCTAGAATCCTCGGTTACCCGAATTGCGCGCATCTTCATGACACGTTCATGAAACGGTCGCACCTCGGGCCCGCCCCCTGTTGGCCAGCCACCGGAGAGATCCGACAGGCAGCCCCAGGGTTCCACAAGTCCTTGTGCATCGGCGCCGACGGCCTCGTCCGCGGCAGGCACAAGGTGGGTTGACATTGGTTTTTGGAGATCCTGGGGATCATGTCCGACCTGAGTCCTGCGCTCAACACCCTCCGCCGCAGCAACACGCAGTTGCCCGTGTCCGTCTATTTCGACGCATCACTGTACAAGGAGGAGCAAGAACGCATCTTTCAGTCCGGTCCCCGCTACCTGGGACACGCCCTGAGCGTGCCCGAGGTTGGCGACCACCACGCCCTGCCCCAGGAGGCCGAAGGCCGCGCGCTCGTGCGCACGAAAGATGGCATCGAGTTGCTGTCCAACGTCTGCCGCCACCGCCAGGCCATCATGCTCAAGGGCCGCGGCAACACGCGCAACAACATCGTCTGCCCGCTGCACCGCTGGACCTACAGCCACCAGGGGCAGTTGATTGGCGCGCCGCACTTCGACCACGACCCCTGCCTGAACCTCAACCGCTACAAGGTGCGCAACTGGAACGGGCTGCTGTTCGAGGACAACGGCCGTGACATCGCCGCGGACCTGGCCGGCATCGACGCGCGCTTCAAGCCCGGTGGCGACCTCGACTTCTCCGGCTACGTGCTGGACCACGTCGAACTGCATACCTGTCACTACAACTGGAAGACCTTCATCGAGGTCTATCTGGAGGACTACCACGTCGGCCCCTTCCACCCCGGACTGGGCAACTTCGTCACGTGTGACGACCTGCGCTGGGACATGGCCGATGCCTACTCCGTGCAGACCGTGGGCGTGGCCAAGGGCTTCGACAAGCCAGGCTCCGACGTCTACAAGAAGTGGCGCGAGGTGCTGATGAACTACCGCGGCGGCGAGAAGCCCTCGCAAGGCGCGGTCTGGCTGACCTACTACCCCACGATGATGGTGGAGTGGTACCCGCACGTGCTGGTGGTCTCCAACATGTACCCCAAAGGCCCGCAGGAAACGCTCAACGTGGTGGAGTTCTACTACCCCGAAGAGATCGCGGCCTTCGAGCGCGAGTTCGTCGAAGCCCAGCGGGCCGCCTACATGGAGACCTGCATCGAGGACGACGAAATCGCCGAGCGCATGGACGCAGGCCGCAAGGCCCTGATGCTGCGCGGCGACAACGAGGTCGGCCCCTACCAGAGCCCGATGGAAGACGGCATGCAGCACTTCCACGAGTGGTACCGCCGCATGATGGCCCACTCGGCCCACCTCAAGGGCTGAGCCCCCTGCCCTCACCAGGCCGCCTTCGGGCGGCCTTTCCTTTTCCGCCCCCAGCCTGCACGCACACGCATGTCCTCGCGACACACTCCCCGCTCCTCGCCCTACTGGCAGATGGTGCTGGCCACCGTGCTGTTCGCCTGCATGGGCGTGTGCGTCAAGCTGGCGTCTGCGCACTTCGGCACCGCGGCCGTGGTGGGCATGCGCGGCTTCGTGGGCGCGGTGCTGATGGCAGCCATCGCCTGGGGCACAGGCACCTCGCTGCGCACCTCGGTGCCCCGCCTGCACGTGCAGCGCGGGGTGTCGGGCGTGTTGGCGCTCTCGCTGTGGTTCTACTGCATCGGCCACCTGCCGCTGGCCACGGCCGTCACGCTGAACTACATGTCGTCCGTGTGGATCGCCGTGTTCCTCATCGGCCAGGTGGCCTGGGCGCGCCGCCGCGGGCGTGTTGACCACCACGGCCGCAGTGTGGACCCGCGGCTGGTGGCGGCCATCGCCGTGGGCTTCGCCGGTGTGGCCCTGGTGCTGCACCCCACACTGGCGCGCGACCAGCTTGGCGCGGGCGTGGTGGGTTTGGTGTCGGGCGTGTTGGCCGCCATGGCCTATGTGCAGGTCACGGCCCTGGGCCGCGCGGGCGAACCCGAAGTGCGCGTGGTGTTTTACTTTTCACTGATGGGCACGGTGCTGGGCGCAGGCCTAGGCGCGATCGAAGCCTGGGCGAAAGTGGCCGCGGGCCCTGCCAGCATGGCCACCCACACGGGCACCGCCCAGACGCTTCAGGCGCTCCGGGCGCTGGCCGACATCCCCCTGCTGGCCTGGGCCGAACTCATCGGCGTAGGTGCCTTCGCCACCATCGCCCAACTGCTGATGACGCGGGCCTACGCGCGCGGCAGCATGCTCGTCAACGCCAGCCTGCAGTACCTGGGCATCGTCCACGCCAGCCTGCTCGGCATGTGGCTGTTCCAGGAGCACCTGGGGTTGGACAGCCTGCTGGGCATGGCCCTCATCGTGGGCGCGGGCATGGCGGCCACGCGCTTCAAACCGGCCTGAGGCCCGGCGCCGTCCGCAGCTGACACCCCCGCCTGAGGCCGCTGTGGCTCACTCGTGCATCGTGTGCACGATGGAGGCGATCATCAGCAAGCCCAAAGTCAGCCAAACGATCTGCAGCAGCGTGTCGCGCCAGCTCAGGCGCTTTTGCAGCTGCGGGATGAGGTCGGCCACGGCCACATAGACGAAGCTGCTGGCCGCCACCACCATCATGTAGGGCAGGTAGTCCTTGAAGGGACCGATGAGGTAGTAGCCCAGCACACCGCCCACCACGGCCGACATGCCCGAGATCATGTTGTAGACCAGCGCCCGCATGCGCGAGAAGCCCGCGTTGATCAGCACGATGTAGTCGCCCACCTCTTGAGGGATCTCGTGGGCGATGATGGCCAGGGCCGTGACCACGCCCAGGTGCGGGTCGGACAGGAAGGCCGCCGCAATCAAGACGCCATCGCAGAAGTTGTGGATGCTGTCGCCCACCAGCACGCTCCAGCCGCCCCGTCCCGCCTGCTCGGCGTCGAAGCCATGGTGGTGGTGGTGGTCGTCGTGCTCGTGGTGGTGACCGTGGCGGTAGAGCTCGGCCTTCTCCAGCAGGAAGAAGAACATCAAGCCGGCCAGCAAGGTCAGGAAAAGACTGTGCGGCGCCTCGCCCGACTCGAAGGCCTCGGGCAGCACGTGCAGCAGCGCCGTGCCCAGCAGCACGCCGGTCGACAAGCCCACCAGGTGGCGCACGATCAAGCCCAGCAAGGGCGCGGACAGGGCTGCGGCCAGCAACACCGAAACCAGGCCGCCGACGAAGGTGGCAGCCACGATGGACATCAGAATCATCTAGGCATCTTAGCAACCGGGTCAAGCCTTGGCGCTGATCAGGTGATGTCTGTCACGGAGTGGCCCGTCAAAGCAGGGACAATACCGGGATGGACACACCGCTGAGCGCCCCCCCGATCAAGACCGCGACCACCGCCCCCGAACGCGGCATGGACAAGAGCCGATTCCCCGACCTGCTGGCCGCCATCGACATGGGCTCCAACAGCTTCCGACTGGAAATCGCCCAGATCACCCGGGGCCGCTACAAGCGCATCGATTACCTCAAGGAAACCGTGCGCCTGGGTGCGGGCCTCGACAGCCGCGGTCTGCTGACCGAAGAAGCCACCCAGCGCGGCCTGGCCTGCCTGGCCGGCTTTGCGCAACGCCTCAAGGGCTTCGCGCCCTGGCAGGTGCGTGCCGTGGCCACCCAGACCTTGCGCGAGGCCCGCAACCGCGATGCCTTCCTGCAGCGTGGCGACCGCGTGCTGGGCCTGCCCATCGAGGTCATCTCCGGGCGCGAGGAAGCCCGCCTGATTTACCAGGGCGTCTCGCGCCTGCAGCCCAGCGAGCTGCCACGCCTCGTCATCGACATCGGTGGTCGCTCCACCGAGATGATCCTGGGCGTGGGCCGCGCGCCGCACCGCGCCGAATCGTTCGCGGTGGGCAGCGTCAGCCTGTCGCTGCAGCACTTCCCGGAAGGTCGCTACACGGCCGAGTACTTCCGTGCGGCCCAGATCGCCGCGGGCGCCGAGCTCGAGGAAGCCCTGACGATTTTCCCGCGCGAGCAATGGCAGGAGGCCCTGGGCTCCTCGGGCACGGTGGGGGCGGTCTCGCAGATCCTGGCGGCCAACGGCATCACCGATGGCAGCATCACGCCCGACGGCCTGCGCTGGTGCATCGAGCAATGCCTCGCCGCAGGCAGCACCGAAAACCTCGCCCTGCCCGGCCTCAAGCCCGAGCGCAAGGCGGTGCTGGGCGGCGGCCTGTCCATCTTGTACACGCTGTCGCAGCACTTCGACATCGAGGTCATGCGCCCGGCCCGCGGCGCCTTGCGCCAGGGCGTGATCTTCGACCTGGAAGACCGCATCGAGGCCGCCAGCAACCACCGCCTGCCCGACCCGCGCGACACCTCGGTGCGCGAGTTGCAGCGCCGCTTCCAGGTGGACGTGGCCCATGCAGACCGGGTGCGCGGCCGCGCCCTGAGCCTGTGGCAGAGCCTCAACGACCCCGCGGCCAGCCCCGATGGCGAGCATGCCCGCGAGCTGGGCTGGGCCAGCGGCCTGCACGAAATCGGCATGATGGTGTCGCACCACGACCACCACCGCCACAGCGCCTACCTGCTCGGCCATGTCGATGCCTCGGGCTACTCGCAGTCGCAGCTGCGGCGCCTGTCCACCCTGGTGCTGGGCCAACGCGGCGACCTCGTCAAGCTGGCCGACCACAAGCACGACCGGCCGCTGATGTCGCAGGTGATGTGCCTGCGCCTGGCCATCATCCTGCACCACGCCCGCATGGAGCTGCCCCCGAAGGTGGCCCTGCTGCAGCGGGGGCGCACCGGCAAGGCGCGCCTCGTGCTGTCGCGCAAGTGGGCGCAAATGCACCCGCGCACCCTGCACCTGCTCGACGAAGAAGTGCGCCGCTGGGCCGGCAACGGCGACCGTCAGCTGGAAATCACGCTGGATTGATCCCGGGCCGGTGCGTTGGCCACGCGGGTCACTTCAGACCCAGGGCCTTGCGGTAGACCTGTGACCACATCGGGTGACCGGCCTCGGCCTTGCTCAGGGCGAACTTGGCGTCTGCTGCACGCGCGGCCTTGAAGGCCGCGGCACACAGCGCTTCACGCCGACTGGTGCAGTAGATGAAGGCCAGGTGCTTGTGGGCCTGGGCCGCGTCGGCAGGCGTTGCCAGGCCCGCCTTGAGCGCCAGCTTGAACTGCGCCTCGGCCTGCACGTATTGAGCCGATTGGTAAGCCTTCAAGCCCTGGGCCAGGGTCTGCTCGCCCGTCGGAGCGCTGCGCGTGACCGCTTCAGGCGAGGCGGGCGTGGTCGCACTGGCCGCAGGTGCGGGTGCCGGTGCAGGCCTTGTCGCGCTGGCAGGCGAAGCGCCCGACGGCGCCACCGCTTGCGCAGGCTGGCGTGGACCCACGGCACAGCCCAGCAAGCAGATGCTGGCGAGCACAGCGCTCCAACCAGCCCGATGCCGCGGCGACATCCGCAAGGTCCGGTCATGCAAAGGGAAATGGCTGCGCATGGCCCGACCCGTCAGAACTGGTGACGCAACTGCACCGGCTTGCCACCCTGCACAGCCACCGCCTGCTGGAAGGCCGGGGCATCGCCGTTGCGCACGACGATGGTGTGGCGCCCCGCCGGCAGCTTGAGCTGGCTGAGGGGCGGTGTCACCCCCACGGACACGCCGTCCACCCAGACCTCGCCCCAGGGGCTGATGGCCAAGCGCACCAGGCCTTCGGCAGGGGCGGTCACACCAGCCACCGGGACCATCGGTGCAGCCGAGGCAGCCATGTCCGCGGAGCGGCTGACCTGACCCTGTGCCTCGGGCGGCGTTTGAACGGCCCTGTTCGGATGCAACTGGGGTTGGGGCTGAGCCCCCCCCTGAGCCACCTCCACGCCCTGCGGCGCAGCATGCCGCTGCCACCACACCCCCGTCACGGCGGCCACCGCGGTCACGCCCGCCAGCAACCACACGCCCGGCTTGTGCCACAGCGGTCGGGCACCACGCAGGGCACGTCGGGCCGCTGACGGCGTGACCGCCTCGCTGCCCTCGGCCGCGTCCAGCCAATCGCGCAGTTCCTGCGACAACCGCCTTGCCGAGCGCGTGCGCTGCTCCGGGTCGCGGCGGATGGCCCGCATGACGATCTCCGACAGCGCCGTGGGCACCTCGGGGTTGAGCTCGTGTGGCGTCGGCACGGGCTTGCGCAGCACCGCATCGGCGATCTCTTCCAGCGTCTCACCCGCAAAAGCGCGGCGGAACACCAGCAGCTCGTAGAGCACCACGCCCAGCGCATAGACGTCCACGCGCCGGTCGCCCGGCTCGCGCCTGGCCTGTTCGGGCGCCATGTAAAACGGCGAGCCGCCCACGATTTCCTGGAAGCGGCTGTGCGCGTCGTCGCGGCGCGGCAGGCTCTCGGCCTGGCGGATGCGCGCGATGCCGAAGTCCAGCACGCGCGGCTGGGTGCGCCCCACCATGAAGATGTTGGCCGGCTTGATGTCGCGGTGGATGACGCCCTTGTGGTGCGCATAGGACAGCGCATCGGCCACGCGCCGCACGATCAAGGCCGCCTGCTCGGGCGTCGGCTTCCAGCCCATGGCCAGCAGCTGACGCAGGTCCTTGCCCTTGAGCAGCTCCATGGCGATGTAGGTGCCCTGCTCGCTCGTGCCCGCATCGTGCAAGGTGACGATGTGCGGGTGATTGAGGCTGCCAGCGGCGCGGGCCTCGTTCAGGAAGAGCGCGTTGAACTGCGCGCGGTCGGCCTGGGGCAGGTCCACGTGCAGGGTCTTGATGGCGATCAGGCGCGACAGCAGCGGGTCGTGTGCGGCGTAGACCGTGCCCAAGCCGCCCTCCCCGATCACGTGCTTGAGCGCATAGCGGCCAATGTGGCCGATGGTGGGCAAGGCCTCTGGGTTGGCGCGGCGCAGTTCGGCCGGATCGGGCTCGGGCAACGGCCGTGTTTCGGCGATGGTGTCGATGTCATCCTGCGCCAGACGGTCGACATCGGCCTCCACCTCGTGAGGCTCTGTCACCGCTGGCTGCGTGTGGATCATGGACACGGAAGGACCCCTGTTGTGGCGCCCCCGCCAGCGACCATCCGCGTGGCTCAGCGCGGGCGCGCTGCTTTGACTTCGTCGGGGCGCAGGCTGGGGGCCAGATGGTCCAGCACGCCGTTGACGTATTTGTGCCCATCGGTTCCGCCGAACCCCTTGGCCAGTTCTACCGCTTCGTTGATGGCCACCTTGTAAGGCACGTCCAAACAATGTGTCAGTTCGTACGCACCGATCCACAGCACCGCGTGCTCGACAGGCGAGAGTTCATCGACCGGTCGGTCGAGAAACTTGAGCAAGGCCTCGTCAAGTTGTGCCTGCTGGTCGATGCAGCCGTGCAGCAATGCATCGTAGTGGGCTCGGTCACATTTGGAAAACTCTTCCAGCTCGCGGATGTTGGCGTCCACCGAAGACGCTTCGCGGCGGTTGAGCTGCCATTCGTACAGGCCTTGCAGCGCGAATTCGCGTGCGCGGCGGCGCGAGGACTTGGCGCGGTCGCGCGGGGCACCGCCAGCAGCGGGCTTGCGGGCGGGACGGGCCTGAGGTGTAGCCTGGTTGGCTGCCTGGGAGGTGGCCTCGGCGCCAGTTTTGGGGGAGTCCGGGGTGTCGCTCACAGCAGGTCGTCCAGCAGGTTGGCCATTTCCACGGCAACGCGGGCGGCGTCGCGGCCCTTTTCTTCCACGCGGGCTTCGGCCTGGGCCTGGTTTTCCACGGTCAGGATGGCGTTGGCGATGGGCACGTGGTGGTCCAGGCTGACGCGGGTGACGGCAGCGCCGCTCTCGTTGGCGACCAGCTCGAAGTGGTAGGTCTCGCCGCGGATGATGCAGCCCAGCGCGACCAGGGCGTCGAAGCGCTCGCTGTCGGCCATGGCCTGCAAAGCCACCGACACTTCCAGCGCACCCGGCACGGTGACGTGCTCGATGTGCTTGCGGTTCACGCCCAGCTGGAGCAGCTCGTCGATGCACACCTCGGCCAGGCGCGAGGTGAGCTCGTCATTGAAGCGGGCCTGGACGATGCCGACCCGCAGGTCGTGCCCGTCGAGGCGATTGCTGTGTCCTTTGTCAGCGCCTTGCATGAAATTCCAATCCAAAGAGCGAAGTTGAGAGAAAAAGAGCGAAGTAAAAGCGCAAACCCAGGCACCGCTGCGCGCGCGATGGTCAGTTCGACGGCGTCAGCTGCTGGCCATCGGCCGTCAGGAAGCCCACGACCTCCAGGCCATAGCCCACCATGCTGGGCAGGCGCTGCTGGTTGCCCATCAGGCGCATGCGCTGCACACCGAGGGTCTTGAGGATCTGGGCGCCCACGCCGTAGGTGCGCAGGTCCACTGGAGTTTTCGGTGCGACGGCGGGCTCGGCGGGCAACATGCGCTCCAGCAGGCGCTCGGGGTCATCACCCACATTCAACAGCACGGCCACACCACGGCCCGCCTCGCGGATGGCAGCCAGGGCCTTGGGCAGCGGCCAGGAGTGGCTGCGGCTGCCGGCGTCCAGCCAGTCCATCACCGACAGGGGCTCGTGCACGCGCACCAGCACCTCTTCGGCGTTCAAGCCGTGCAGGCCCAGGCCCAGCGCCAGGTGAACGGCACCGGTCTTGTCCTTGAACACGTGGGCGTCGAAAGCGCCTTCGGGCGTCTGCAGGGTGCGCACGCCCACTTTTTCGATCAGGGATTCGTTGCGGCTGCGGTACTGGATCAGGTCGGCGATGGTGCCGATCTTCAGGCCGTGCTCCTTGGCGAACACTTCCAGGTCGGGCAGGCGGGCCATGGTGCCATCGTCGTTCATGATCTCGCAGATCACGGCAGACGGCGTCAGGCCGGCCATGCCGGAGAGGTCGCAGCCGGCTTCGGTGTGGCCTGCGCGCATGAGCACGCCGCCGTCCTGCGCCTGCAGCGGGAAGATGTGGCCGGGCTGCACCAGGTCGGTGGGCTTGGCGTCGCGGGCCACAGCAGCCTGCACGGTGCGGGCGCGGTCGGCGGCCGAGATGCCGGTGGTCACGCCCTCGACCGCCTCGATGGAGACGGTGAAAGCCGTGCCGTGCTTGGTGCCATTGCGCACCGCCATGGGAGGCAGTTGCAGTCGCTCGCAGCGGTCGCGCGTCAGCGTCAGGCAGATCAGGCCACGGCCGTACTTGGCCATGAAGTTGATGGCCTCGGGCGTGACGTGGTCGGACGCCAGCACGAGGTCGCCCTCGTTTTCACGGTCTTCTTCGTCCACCAGGATGACCATGCGGCCAGCGGCGAGTTCGGCGATCAGCTCGGGGATGGGTGAAATCGGCATTTTGCAATTGTAGGCGGGTGGGCAGGCACTGGAGGGGGGCGTCACGCCGAGACCGGCAATTTGCCCTCGGCGCCCAGCATGCGTTCCACATAGCGGGCGATCAGGTCGACTTCGAGGTTGACGCTGGCGCCGGCCTTGAGCTCGCCCAGGGCGGTGTTCTCGATGGTGTGGGGGATGAGGTTGATGTCGAAGGTGGTGCTGCCGTCGCCGGTATCGGCCACGCTGTTGACGGTCAGGCTCACGCCATTGACGGTGATCGATCCCTTGTAGGCCAGGAAGCGGGCCAGGGCCTTGGGCGCGCGGATGCGCAGCAGCCAGGACTCGCCCACCGGCTCGAACACCTCGACCGCGCCCACGCCATCGACGTGGCCGGTGACGATGTGGCCGCCCAGGCGGTCGTGCGAGCGCAGGGCCTGCTCCAGGTTGACGCGGTGGCCCGTGCCGGCCAGGCCGACCGTGCGCGCCAGGCTTTCCGCGGAGACGTCGATCGTGAAGCGGCTGGCAGCCACATCGAAGGTGGTGACCGTCATGCAGGCGCCGTTGATGGCGATGCTGTCACCCAGGCCCACGCCTTCGAGGTAGCCGGCGGGCGCCTGGAGGGTCAGGCGGCGGCCGTGCGAGGGCTGGTCGCCCAGGGGCTGGGAGTCGGTGATCTGGCCAACGCCAGTGATGATGCCGGTGAACATGTGTGGGACAGCAGGTGAAGTGGCGGTGGGGTCAGAAGCGTTCGCGGCCCGGCGGACGCACGGTCATTCGCACGTCAGGGCCGATCTGGCGCACCTCGCGGACCTCGCCTTGCCAGGCCTCGCCCAGGGCGCTCAGCGGTGACAGCGCGGCCAACGCCCTGCCCGGCCCCAACAGCTTGGGCGCAAGATACACCAGGATCTCGTCGACCCAGTCGCCGTCGATCAAATGACCATTCAGCGTGGCCCCGGCTTCCACGTGCAGCTCGTTGACGCCGCGGCGCGCCAGCTCGGGCAGCAGCCAGGCGATGTCGACGCGGTCGGTCTCGCGGCCCTGCGCCGGATCGCTCGCCGGCTCGATGGCATGCACACCAGAGACGTCGGCCTCGCGCTGTGAGGGCGCGGTGAGGATCTGCGCACCCACCTCGCTCAAGGCCACTTGGCGAGCCTGGGACGCCGCGTCCAGCGGGGCCAGGCCGACCACCAGCACGCCACCGTCGGCAGCGAACAAAGCCGCGTCGGGCGGCGTGCGCCAGCGGCTGTCCAGCACCACGCGCAGGGGCTGGCGGGGCGTGGGCAGGCTGCGCACGTCCAGCCGGGGGTTGTCGTCGAGCACCGTGCCGATGCCCGTGAGCACGGCGGAGGCGCGGGCGCGCCAGTGCTGGCCGTCTTCGCGCGCTGCGGGGCTGGTGATCCACTGGCTGGCCCCATTGTCCAGGGCGGTGCGGCCGTCCAGCGAGGCGGCGACCTTCAGCCGCACCCACGGCCGCCCGCGCACCATCCGCGAAAGGAAGCCGATCAGGATCTCGCGGGCCTGCAACGCTGCGGGGTGTTCGGGCGCGAGTTGCAGCACCTCGGTGCCCGCATCGCGCAGGCGCGCGGCGCCTTGGCCGGCCACCAGCGGGTTCGGGTCGGCACAGGCGATGACCACGCGGGCCACGCCCTCGCGCACCAAAGCGTCGGCACACGGCGGGGTGCGGCCATGGTGGGCGCAGGGCTCCAGGGTGACGTAGGCCGTCGCGCCGCGCACGCTGTGGCCACGGACCTGGGCATCGCGCAAGGCCATCACTTCGGCGTGCGGTCCGCCAACCTGCTGGGTGTGGCCCTGCCCCAGCACCTCGCCATCGCGCACGATGACGCAGCCCACCGCGGGGTTCGGGGAGGACATCGGCAGGGCCAGTTCGGCTTGCGCCAGCGCCAGGGACATCCAGGCGTCATCGTTCAATCTGGGTCCTTCCAGCCACCGTATCGATCACACGGCACTGCCCTGTGTGAGCTCAACGGAAGCGTTCGATTTCGGAAGCGATTTCTACCACGAGGGTGGACGGCACTGCGCGTCCGTCTTTCAGGCCCGGCAGCATCGGCGTGTCAGGCAAGCGCTGCACCGCACGCTCGGCCCAGTCGCCAGCGGGTTCAGCAGACAGCAGTGCCACCCGGTCGATGCGCCCTTCGGCGGACACCCACAGGCGCATCGTCAAACGGGCCTGGCGCACGCTGGCCAAGGCCTCTTCATCCAGCAGCCAGCCTGGATCAGGCCGGGGACTGTCGGACAGCGCTTCCGCAGGCAGGTAGGTCGTGGCAACGCCCTGATGCCCAGCAGCCGCAGGCCCAGCCGCGGGTGGCGGGAGAGATGCCAAGAGCGCATCGGGCACCCAGTTCTCGGCCACAGCCACCCTGGACTTTGCGCCATCTTGGGCCGCCGATGAAGCCAACAAACGCAACTGCACTGCACCGCCGTGAACCGACGGCAGTCCCGCCCAGTGGGTTGATGGTCCGGGCAAGGCGCCCTGGCGAACCGCCTGCCAAGCCCACCACAGCCCTGCGTGCAACAGCACGGCAGCGCAGGCCGCCACCCACCAGGAACGCATCCCGGTGCGGGCTTGGCGATCTGCCACCGACCAGCCGAGCGGCACCAGCCTCATCGCCAGCATGCCTCCACCAAGGGTGCAGCCTCGGTGCTGGTCTTGCCACTGATGCCTTTCACGCCCGTGTTGGTGACGGTGGGGTTGTCGCAGCGGTCGCCGCTCATGGTGCCCGTGCGCGTCGCTGTGATCGTGTAGGTCTGACCACTGTTGGCCACACTCACCCCCACGGTGTAGCGGGCTGCACCCTCACCTGAGGGCGGGCTTTGCGCAAAACCCTGGCTGCTGAAAGCCGTGTTCACGGTGGCAGTGGCGTCGTCACCGTAGACATAGCGCTCCGTGTAGTAGCGCTCCATCCACTGCTGCGCAGCCACCATCTGCCCCTTGAGCTGCGTGCGATGTCCTCGGGCCACGTACTCGATGTAGCTGGGATAGGCCACGGAGGCCAGGATGCCAACGATCACGACCGTGATCATCACTTCGATGAGGGTGAAGCCGCGCACTGCGGCCACGTTGCGAGTGGACATGGTCAGGTTCACCTGGTTTTCATCCCTGGGATCTCGCGCCACTGGATGCGCAGGTCGTTGGCGGGCACACAACCGTTGATGTCGGAGTTGGCCGACATGAACCGCGAGGCGATCTTGCCAGCGGCGCAGCGTGGCACCGGTTTGTTCACGCAGTTCTGTCCGTTGGCATCGCAGCTTCTCTCGTTGAACGATGTGGCGTCGCGGGACACGATGCCGCCCTGGTCCTTGCCCAGGTCATTGCCCATGGCATTGACGGTGCTGACCACGGCGCCGCTGGCGTCGCGGATGACGTAGGGCTTGAGCAGGCCCGCCACGGGCAAGCCATTGATCGGGTTGAAGCCATAGACCGTCCCCAAGGGGGCCACCGAGCATGATTGCGACGCCTCAGCGCTGCCTTGCGGGCGGACCGAGGTGAAGAGCACGAAGTTCTGGCGGCTCAGTGGGGAGGACAGCACGGCCTCGCCGCTCTCAGGGAACTGGAAGAACCAGCCGTCGTTGACAGCAGGGTCAAAGCCGACGGCCGAGGCGCTGTCCAGCAAGGGCACCTCCTGGTCCAGGCTGGTGGCCACACTGCCGCTGGCCGTGACCGGCTCACCCTGGGCGTTGGTGCGAACCTGGTAGACGAAACCATCGCTGGAGCGACGCAGCACGCGTTTGAGGAAAGATGGGACGGAAGCGCTTGTCTCCGTGGTGGTGCCAGCATTGAGCGTGCGGGTGACCGAGCGCAACACACTGGGCAAGGGGTTGGGCGTCGCGCTGCTTGCCGGAGGATAGATTTGATCCTCCGCGTATCGCCCCTTGTCCCACACGGAGAAGAAGCGCTGCACCACCGAGGTATCAGGGAAGTCCGAGGACTCGATGGCGCGGCCCGTGCCAAAGCTGACCATGGTGCCGCCAAAGGTGGGGAAGGAGACCACAGGCGCGGTGGTGATGGGCAGGGCAGTGTTGGCGTCCACCTGGGCGGTGAACAGGGGCACTGGCACCCCGCCCCTGATCAAGGCGCTGCGCCAATTCACCGGATCGTCAGAGCGCAGGTCGAACTTCCAGACCTGGCCCTTGAGGTCGGTGGCATAGACCACATCGGCCGTGCCGTTGTTGTCCAGGTCCACCCAGGTGGCGCCCATCAGGCCGTTGCCGCTGTCAGTGCTGGCCGTCAGCAGCTTGGTGTACCCGATGGGCTGCCCCGCGCTGTCCTTCCAGGAGGTGGCACTGGCACCTGGCCCGTCGACATTGACGATGAACAGCACCGCGCGGCCTGCGCCAGACCCGTGGCCATTGGGCACCAGCACAGCGAACTTGCGGTTGTTCAGGTACACGACCTGGCTGGCCTGGCCCGACACGCTGTGGCGCACGGGCGCCACGAGGCCGTAGCCCAGATCGCCATCGTCATCGGCCGTGAACACCCAACGGAAAATGCTGCTGGCACGCGATTCGCCGAGCGCTTCGCCATCGCTGCCACCGGCCAACAAGCCGCCAGCGCCCGTCACGTCCAGCGCAAAAATGGCCCGACCACCACGCCCCAGCGAGGAGAAGAGGTAAGTGCGCCAGACCGACGTGTTGCCGGAAGGCACCATCACATCGGCGGTGAAGGGGCTGCCGTCCGCCAGAGGCACGGCCGAGGTGTTGCTCACACTCAAGGCGCTGCCCAACCGGGCCACCAGTGGACTGGGCACATAGGACAGCAGCGGACGCAGGTCAGAGGCGCGGAAACCGTGCAGCATCCCGTCGTTGGCACCCACCCAAAGCGCTCCTGCGCGCGCCATTTTGGCCAGGGCGAAGCTGCGATAGGACGGTGCGGTGGACGGGAAGTCGGCATCGGTGTACCGCGCCGAGGTCTGGCTGTCCTGCACCCACGGTGTCGAATTGACCACGGGCCCCATCAGGTTGCTTCCCTCTCGGGCGCGGAACTTCACGCCCTCAGCCGCACCGCTGCCGCGCATGTAGGCCACGATGTCGGAGCCCAACTGGGCCTGTGCGGCGGTCAAGGTGGTGGCGGTGGCCGCCGCGCCGGTCAGCGCGCGGGCATAGCCGGGCGTGGTGGCCATGCTCAGGCCCGTGCTGCCCCAGACGAACGCCTTGCCATTGAAGCCGTCGTTGGTGATCACCTGACGGGTCGCGGCAACCTGTTCACTCGTGCTGCTCCTGCCGCTGGCCAAGGCCAGCTGCGAACCAGCGCGATAGGTGGGAACGTTGGGAAACGTACCATCGGAGGCCAACGCATAGGCCTCGACCTCGCCCGAGAAGCTGTCGGGGCTGAAATGGGTCACGTACTTGATGCTGCCACTGATGAACTGCGACGAGGACAAGGCCGGCGTCGTGCCATTGGCCTGGGTGATGCTCTCCAGCAACTTGCGCAGACGTGACTCCAGCAACTCGGGCCGCCGAGCAAGGAAGTAGCCGTCGGGCTCACCGTCTGAGCAGGACGCACCGGAGCAGGCCAAGCCATTGTTGTTCTCGCTGTCCCAGTTGGTGCCCTGGGGCGACGCGTTGGAGCTCACGGCAAAGGCGTTGCCCTCGCCTGTGTCAAAACTGCCGTACTTGGCCATGTACCAAAGGGGGTCTCGCAAGGTCACGGCAGCGGCGCCAGCGGTGATGCGGAACTTGGTGGCCACCGTCGTCGAATTGCGCACAGAGCCAAAGCCCACCTGGTCGATGAAACCGACGCTGGCACTCACGCCTTTGAAGGCCGTGGGCCAGGCGAAGCGGTCTTTGCCCAGACCCTCGTTCGTGAAGCTGCAACCCAGGCTGTAGGCATCGCTCTGAGGGTCAAGCTCGGCACACCGGCCGGTCTTGAAATAGCCGTTGGAGCCGTGGGTCAGGTAGCGGCCGTCGGACTTGAACGTGGTGTCAGGTGCGGCATCTGCACCCATGATGCTGAAACCATGCGAACCCTTTGCGCCGGCGTCATGGCCGAGCACATCGGTCAGCACGGTCAGGTCATAGGCACCGGCCTGATCGGCCACCGGCGCAAGCTCCCAACGGATGAAGCCGACCAAGTCCATGTCGTAGTCGCCACCAAACTGGGCATCGTTCCAGGTCACGATGTAAGCCCCAGACGTGTTGGCGCTGCCCGCCACAGGCCCTGCATAAAGGGCGCGGAACGTCAGCATGGCACCAGGCATCAGGTTGGGGATGTCGCGGTCATGGTCCCAGGTGCTTTCGGGTGTGATGAACACCTTGCGACCCGTGTTGCCGATGGGGATTTCAATGCGCGCCACACCACCCGCCAAAGAAGCTGCATACGACTTGACCCTCAGCGCCGACGCAGGCAGCTTGTCAGGCAACATGCCGGCGCCGGTGTCCGCGGTCAAACCCGCCGCGGTGCGCAAGGTGGCCGCATCGGCCAGCCCCAGGGTGCGGATCGCTCGGGTGTTGGCCATGAACGCCGCGCCTGCTGCGATGTAGGCGCCCTTCACGCCAGGCGCCTCCGGACACACGCCCGCCACACCCGACAAACCGGGCGAATAGGTCGTGCCCACGCCCTGCCCTGTGCCGATCAGCTTGGCTGTGCAGTCATTGCCGAAATCACCGGAGGCAGAACCCACGGAGCGGCGCGTGCCGTTGATGTCTTCGTGACTGCCATCGCCCACCATGTCGGTCCAGCCGGCCAGAGTGCGCGATTGGCCGTTGGCGCGCAGGAAATAATCTGCCGAGCTGTAGGTGTCTCCGTCAGAACCACCAGGCGCGTCGAAGCTGACGCTGCCGCTGGAGATGGCCAGCATGTGCATCGGGCGGCAAATGCCCTTTCCGTACAGGCTGCCACGGGTCAGGCCGGATGCAGCGTCCAGCGAGGCATTGCTCAAGGGGTCGCGCGGCGTCACGTTCACTGGCAGGTTCAGCGCGTTGTCGCGTGTCATGCTCGTGGGCTGGTCGAAAGACGGGCGCCCGGCGAAATAGGCCAGAGCCTGAACCACCATTTCCGACATGGGGTTGCCCCACGACGGGAACTGTCCGTTGACAATTTCCTTGGGGATGACGAAGCCATTTGCCCCAGACGCCGATGCACTGAAATTGCCGGCATCGAACAAACGAATGCGGTCAAAGGACTTGATGATGCCTTCAACCCGACGTGTGCCGTCTGCCGCCAGGCACTCGGCCGGCAAACCCGTTTCAATGTTGTGACAGAAGCGCCCTGTGGCTCGCTCCACCTCGTCATTGACGCTGCCCACGTTTTTGCGCAGGGCGCCACCGCGCAGATTGGAGTCGTAGCTCCCGGTGATGAGTCCAAACTCCGCGCGGCTGGCTTTCAACGCATCCACGGTGGTGCCAAACTCCTGCAGCAACCCGATGGGCTTGTAGCTCAACACCGTGCTGCCGTCGCTGAGCTTGCGGCTGTAGACCTGACAGCGCTCGCCGTCGGTCATGTCAGCCTTGCAGGCCTGAACCCGCACGGCAAAATCGGGGCCTGCCGAAGATGCCTGCAAACCATGAACGCTCTCGACAGGCAGCAGGGTCTGATGGGCCGTGAGGTCCTGTGTGGTCGCACCCTGTGACGGACCATACTTGGCGTAGAACGCGCGCACCTTCTCGCCAAAGGCGAAGCCGTTGCTGGTGCCATCACCCCAATTGCAGACGGTGCCCGGGGTGGTTGCCCAGAGGCTGAAATTGCCACGTACCACCCGCATCATGGGGTAGTCGTTCGCTGCCGGATCGTTGCGATTGGAACTGCGATTGCAAATGGTGATGCCCCCGCCCCGCAGGTCTGTGGTGGCATCAAAGGGTGTGTAGTCGGCCACGTCCGCGCCGCTGTAGTACTTCACGAAGGAGTGCGCGTCCTGCGACAGCAAGGCCATCTCCAGGGTGGTGTCCCGCGCCGTGTCCTCGCGTCGGAAGCCGCCATACAGGGTCTTGCGCACCACGTCCAGGCGCGTCATGGCCGCCCAGTTCAGGAAATTGCCACTCCAGTAGGATTGGCCGCGCGGACAACTCAGACGACCGGTGGTGCTGTCGCGATTGGCCACCGCTGCCGGCTCGAAACGCCCCCTTTTGCTGCTCCAGTCGGCGTTGTAGGCGTAGCACTTGCCCGAGTCGAAGTAACCGTAGTAGCGGAACGTTGGCTTGAAGGTGGTGTCGTCTGTGCCATCACCGTCGATGTCTTCGTAGTCGGTGTAGATGGGCGAAAACAGCGTGTGGTCTTTGGAAGCCGCGAGCATCATCATCGGCCCCGTGGCCCCAAAGCCCAGGTTGGGCGGATACGCGCCCAGTGGGTTGGAGCGGTAGAGCCCGTCTGTGGATTGCGCCCAGCCCAGGGCCGAGCTGCCCAGCAGGGCCGCCAGGGTGCTGACGGCCAGCAGCCATCGCGCGACGATGAGGTTCATGGTGTAGGCCTTGCGCATGGTGCTCACAGATCGGGCACCCGGAAATACGATTGCAGCACCACCTCCGTGCCCTGGCGATAGCCATGGCCCCGTGCAGTGATGCGGAAGATGACCTGCTCGGCACGGCGGATGTGCTCAATCAGGTATTCGGGCTGCTGCCAGACGCCGCGAACCGGCTCTGCGCCGGTGTACACACCGAGCGGCACGCCGCCGGTGAAGCTGTCGCACTGGCTGCCGCCCCTGCCCTCAAGGCGGCTCGGCTTGTCACTGATGGCGTTGTTCCAGCGCCCACCGGAGGCCACAGGCCACCAAGGCTCTCCGGGTGCGGTCGTCTTGGCCGTGGCGAAGTCGGCAGTCAGTCGGCTTGTCTCGCTGTACACACACTGCCCATGGGTGCAGGCGGTGTCCGGCGGCAGGCTGCCCACGACCGGCCGCTCGACACCGCGCGCGCACGGCGCATTGGGTCGCTGGACGCCGGAGGCGAGCATCAGGTCGCGCTCCGCATCACGCAGTGCCGCCTCGGCCGCTTGCCGGGCCACTTGATTGTCGAGCTGGTTGCGCGCCATGGCCTCGCCCTGCACGGCCAGCCGCGCGCTGACGATGGCGATGCCCGTCAAGGCCAGGGTAAAGATCAACACCACCAGCATGGCCACGCCTTGTTGCCTCAAGGCAAGGCGACCAGGGCGGCGGACGGATGGGACAGACTTCATGCGCGTCATCACTTGGGTTCTCGCCTCGTCATCAGACCGACTGCGTCTGCCGATTCTTGACACTGAACACCTGCTCGAAACGCCGGACCTGGGCACCGCCCGGTGGCGTGTAGCTGCTGCCGTTGCAATCGGTGGTGGCGCTGGCCTGGCCATTCGCGCCGGTGCGCAGGGCCGAACCGCTGGTCGAACGCACCAGCAGGCACACTCTCACCGACACCACACGCCGCCAGGGTTGGTAGGTCACGCCATCGATGTTGGCGTCACCCAGGGCGGCCACCTGGCTGGCTGTGAGGTAGCGACGCGGACGCAGCGTGGTGTCGTCCATCACGCCATAGCGCACCTCGAACTGTTCCACACCGCGGATGAGCTCTTGGTAGCCCGTGTTGTTGTCGGCAGTGCCGTTGCCGCTGCAGGCCAGCGAGAAGGTGTTGATGTCAGCGCCATCCACCCGGATGCGACTGGGCACCAGCTGGTACCGGTTGACCACCAGCAGCGGCGCATCGGGCGCGACGCCCTTCGTTCCGGTCGTGGTGCTGGCGCTGCCTGCGGCGCGCTCGCGCCCATTGTTGTAGCTGCTCTTGGCCACATCGGCATAGGTGCAATCGGCGCGCTGACCGCGGTCCAGCGAGAAAGCATCGTTGGTGAAGTAAGACACCACCAGCGCGTCGGAGCCAGCCGGGCCAGAGTCGCTGTTGTGGGTGGCGCAGGCATCGGCAGAAGCGTTGAAACGCTGACCATCACACCCAAAAATGCCGTGCTGGTAAGGCGCAGGGACCCCTGTCATGCTCTGCGTGGTGGCCAAGTCATGGGACCACAGCACATTGGTGCCCGGCGCGCGCGAGGCAGTGGCGGGCTCCACGCTGATGGCCGGGTAGAACGCGGCATTGCCGATCTCACGCCCCAGCAGGTCCAGCGCCAGGTTGCCCGACTCGAAGATGGCGCCTCGCTCGTCCACGGCTTTTTGCGCGTTGCGCCCGTTGAGGTAGAGCAGCGTGGCGGCGAGCACCAGCACCAGATTGAGGGCGATGGTCACCATCAACTCGACCAGCGTCACGCCACGCTGGGCGCGATGCGTGGGGAAGAACCGTGTCATGGCATCACCGTGAAGTTGGCACAGCGCACACCCGAGGTGGTGCCACTGCCGAGCGCGCCGTCGGGACAGCAGGCCTGCAAGGCCGGCCCGCTCATGGTGGTGGGATCGCAGGTGGGACTGGTGCGGGCAGTGAAGGCAGATGAGCCGCCGTCGCCGAAATCCTTGTCTGACCACATGAAGGTCACGGTCAAGCCGGTCAGTGCGCTGCCCGCCACCCGCACGGCACCGCGAGGGAGTTCGCGGCGCACCGCAGCCCGCCACTGGGCCATGTCATAGGCAGCCAGCTCGTCGGCCGAACACGTGCTGTTGGCGCTGCCGCAGTCCTTGTTGACGGCCGGCGTGGCCTCGGCCGCCTGCGTGGTCCAGGTATCGGCAAGCAGGTAAGGAGAGTTCGCCGAAGCGCCTGGCAAGCCCGGCGCAGCCAACACATTGGCCCGCACGCGCTCGGCATAGTCCGACAGCAAGCCCGACAACTGCGCACGCTGTGCAGACCCCATCTGGTAGCGCAGGGTGTAGCCCTGCAACGCTGCCAGGCTGACCATGCCCAGCGCCATGATCAGCATGGACACCAGCACCTCGACCAGCGTGACGCCCCGCACCGACTGGCGCGTGGCGCGCGCGCGCGCCGTCGGTCGCTGCAAGCCAGGGCGGCACCCAACAAGCAACGCTGCCCCCCTCACTGACCACCTCCGGCCACGCTGGTGGATGCGTCTCCGCGCGAGGCCGTGATGGGCTGAACCGACACCCGGCCCTGGAAGCTCACCACGATGTCGCGGCCATAAGGGCTGTTGGCATCGTCCGCATCGGTCACCCGGAAGGTGTCGCTGCCTGAACGCAGCAGACCCCGCGAATTGAAGGTCACATCCGTCGTGTTCGCACTGCCTGTCAGTCGAAAGCGCTCATTGCCCGGCTGGCGCACTGAAATCAGGCTGGCAGCAGGAACGGCCGTGGCCACTGGTGCCGTGCAGGCATCGTTCAGGTAAACGATCCAACCGTGGTGCCACTGCCCAGGGTTCTGGATCTCGCAGGTGTCTTGGGAGCCCGACTGGAGCTGACACACAGTCACGCAGGCGTTGCGGTTGATGGCGTCCAGGCGCGCACGCTGCAAGGTGATCGCAAAGTCATCGCGCACCCCGTTCATGCCGCTGCGGGTGACGAACCCGCGCAACCCAGGCACGGCCACAGCCGCCAGGATCGCCACGACGGCCACAGTGACCATCAGCTCCACCAGGGTGAAGCCTCTCTGAGTGTGATTTTTTGCTCGCTTGCGCATGGACGCCGAATTTAACGCGTTGCCCCGCAGACGCAACACCGCTGGCCGCCGTCTGCTGACCGCTCATCGCCACAGGGGCGGGTTGCCCCGCGGTTTGCGCCCTCGGCCCCCGCAAGCGAGGGGGGCATCAGCGCCAAGCAGGCGACTGCAGCCGCTCAGCCCTCGGCCTTCTTGCTGGCCGCCTTACCGGTTTCCTTGATCGCCGCGACGAATTCGCTGACGTCGTCGAAGCTGCGATAGACCGAGGCAAAGCGCACGTAGGCGACCTTGTCGAGCTTGCGCAGCTCGCGCATCACCCACTCGCCGAGCTGGGTGGAATCGACTTCCTTGTCGCCCGACTGGCGCAGGCGCGCCTCGATGGCCTCGATGGCGCCTTCGAGCGCCTCTGCGCTGACCGGCCGCTTGCGCAGCGCGATCATCATCGAGCCCTTGAGCTTGACGCGTTCGTAGTCGGTGCGCCGGCCGTCGCGCTTGACGATGGCCGGCAGCTCGATTTCCGCGCGCTCGTAGGTCGTGAAGCGCTTGTCACAGTGGTGGCACTTGCGGCGGCGGCGGATGCTGTCGCCCTCGTCGGAATCCCGCGTCTCAACGACCTGGGTTTCCAGGTGACCACAAAAGGGACAGCGCATGCCGGCTTCAGCCTGCCTTGCCGGTGTACACCGGGAACTGGCGCGTCAGGGCCGTCACTTGCTCGCGCACGCGGGCGATGGTGGCCTCGTCGTGCGGGTTGTCCAGCACGTCGGCGATCAGGTTGGCAACCTGCACGGCCTGCTCTTCCTTGAACCCACGCGTGGTCATGGCGGGCGAGCCCAGGCGGACACCGCTGGTGACGAAAGGCTTTTGCGGGTCGTTGGGGATGCCGTTCTTGTTGCAGGTGATGTGCGCCGCACCCAGGATGGCCTCGGCCTCCTTGCCCGTCAGGTTCTTGGGGCGCAGGTCCACCAGCATGACGTGGCTTTCGGTGCGACCCGACACGATGCGCAGACCGCGCTTCGTCAGGGTGTCGGCCAGCGCAGCGGCGTTCTTCACCACCTGCTGCTGGTAGGCCTTGAACTCGGGCGATGCGGCTTCCTTGAAAGCCACAGCCTTGCCGGCAATCACGTGCATCAGCGGGCCACCCTGGATGCCAGGGAAGATGGCGCTGTTGATCTTCTTGGCGATCTCTTCACCGCGCATCAGGATGATGCCGCCGCGCGGGCCGCGCAGGCTCTTGTGGGTGGTCGAGGTGACCACGTCGGCATGCGGCACGGGGTTGGGGTACACGCCCGCGGCGATCAGGCCAGCGTAATGCGCCATGTCCACCATGAAGTACGCGCCGATTTCCTTGGCAATCTTGGCGAAACGCTCGAAGTCGATGCGCAGCGCGAAGGCCGAAGCACCCGCGATGATCAGCTTGGGCTTGTGTTCGCGCGCCAGGGCTTCCATCTGGTCGTAGTCGATGTCTTCGACAGCGTTCAAACCGTAGGACACGACCTTGAACCACTTGCCCGACATGTTCAGCGGCATGCCGTGGGTCAGGTGACCACCTTCGGCCAGGCTCAGACCCATGATGGTGTCGCCGGGTTGCAGCAAACCGAAGAACACGGCCTGGTTGGCTTGCGAACCCGAGTTGGGCTGCACGTTGGCGTATTCGGCACCGAACAGGGCCTTCAGGCGGTCGATGGCCAGTTGCTCGACGACGTCCACATGCTCGCAACCACCGTAGTACCGCTTACCTGGGTAGCCCTCGGCGTACTTGTTGGTCAGCTGGGAGCCTTGGGCTTCCATGACCGCCGGCGAGGTGTAGTTCTCGGAGGCGATCAGCTCGATGTGGTCTTCCTGGCGCTGGTTCTCGGCCTGGATGGCGGCGAACAGCTCGGGGTCAACGTGGGCGATGGTGTGCTTGGCGCGGTCAAACATGGAGGCAGTCCTCTTCGCAATGAAGATGGGTGAAAACCGACACCCGCAGGTGCTGCGGATGGGAGGGCTGCCCAGGCGAACGGCTGACGCAACCCCGAACAAAACGGGTCAGGGTTGGTTGCGCTTCCCGGTGGTTCACCACCTCAGGCTCACCCTTGGGGCCAGCCGTGTATCGCCAGTTGCGCAACGCCGCAAATTGTAGCGGAGGCCGCCCGGCCTGTGCGCGGCTGGCCCGCCACAGCCCCACCGCATCGCGGGGGATCCACCTCGCGGACCCACCCGGACCCGGCCATGCCGTCAGCGGCGCGCGCCTTCCTGTGCAGACAACAGCGCCACGTGCTCGACCGCACGGTGCGGTGCGGCCGGCGTCGGGGCCGACTCGCTCACCGCCGGCGAAACCGTGCCCGCGGGCGTGGCGTCAGGCGACACAGCCGCTGCAGTGGGCGCAACCGCGGGGCCTGCCACTGGAGAGGCCGACGCGATCGTGGCCTGCGGCAAGGGCGCGTTCACCGCCACCTTCTGACCGGCTGCCACCTGCTTGAGGTAAGCCGCCTCGGCCAGCACCTTGGTGGCGTAACCGCCGTCGTCGGCCATGTTGGCCGCACCCACGTAGTATTTCAGGCCACCCGCCAGGCTGCCGGCGCGGCGAACGCAGTCCACCAGCACCTGCACGCCCACACGCAGGTTGGTGACCGGGTCGAAAGCGGCATTCTGGCCGCCGAAGATGGCGTACTTGTCGTGGTGGATGCGGGTCATGACCTGCATCAGGCCCTGGGCACCCACATGGCTTTGCGCGAAGGGGTTGAAGCCAGACTCCACCGCCATCACGGCCAGCACCAGGGTGGGCTCCATGCCCACACGCTTGCCCACCACCCAGGCTTCCTGCACCAGGCGGCTGATGGGCTCGGGCGCGACGTTGTAACGCCGAGAGATCCAGAACGCCACCGCCGATTGCTGGCGGTTGAGCTCGGCCGGGTTGGCCGCGGTCGCGCGCTGAATGGCGTCCGGCTCGGCCATGGCCAGCAGGACCTCGTCGGCACCGGCACTGCCATCGACCGCGTCGGCGCGCAAAGTGGCGCGCTCGGTCAACCAGCCCAGTGCCCGGACTTCCATCGCACGACGCACCTCGGTCTGCGTGGCCAGGAACACCACGGCCAGCACCGCCACCAGACCGACGGCCGCCAGGGCGTGGTGGCTCAGCCAGCGCACACCTTCCAGGACATCGGACAAGACCAGGCGAACAACCGCCACCAGACTTTGCAGGGACAGGCCCTGCCGAGACACCGACGGCGAGGACATCGCCAAAGGGTCAGACGACAACAACTCGTCTGCAGCACGTTCACACGCTGACATGAAGCTCCTTTCCTCACCGGGGCACAGGGCCGACGCGTCCGCAGACTGACGCCGGGTCTCTGCACACTGACGGTGATAATGGCCCCGGCAAGACAGCGGTGCGGCCTGTGCAAGGGCTCGCTCACCGCCACGAAGCGGCCCGCCGATCTGTGGGCAGGCCTGAGAAAAGACGCCGGGGCTGACAGCGTTGCGCCCGGTTGGGGCGCAAGGGGAAACCCGGAGCGAACTGCTTTCCGGGTTCAACGGGGCGGATTCTAGGCAAGGCTGAAATAACCAGTCAAGTATAAAGACTGCATTCCTTATTCCTTTTACACCATGAAATACCGAGACTTGCGGGACTTCGTCACGGGTTTGGAGCGCCAGGGTGAGCTCCAGCGCATCGCCGATCCGGTGTCCGTGCACCTGGACATGACCGCCCTGAGCGACCGCGTACTGCGCTCAGGGGGCCCTGCGCTGTGGTTCGATCGCCCGGTAGGCGCCATCCAGACCAACGGCCAACCCCTGCGCACTTACCGGCACCCGGTGCTCGCCAACCTCTTCGGCACCCCGAAACGGGTGGCCCTGGGCATGGGGGCATCCGACGTCAGCGAGCTGCGCGACATCGGCAAGCTGCTCGCCAGCCTGAAAGAGCCCGAGCCGCCCAAAGGCTTGAAGGATGCCGGCAAGCTGCTGCACATGGCCAAGGCACTGTGGGACATGAAGCCCGCCAGCGTGCGCAGCGCCGCCTGTCAGGCGGAAGTGCGACAAGGCAGCGACATCGACCTCACCGAGCTGCCCATCCAGCACTGCTGGCCCGAAGACGCAGGCCCTCTGCTGACCTGGGGCCTGGTCGTCACCCGGGGACCGCAGAACGTGCCCAACCCGCGCCGACGCCAGAACCTGGGCATCTACCGCCAGCAACTCATCGGCAGGCGCCAGCTCATCATGCGCTGGCTGACCCACCGCGGCGGCGCGCTCGACTTCCGCGAATTCGCGCTCGCCCACCCGGGCCAGCCCTTCCCCATCGCCGTGGCCCTGGGCGCCGACCCGGCCACCATCCTGGGCGCCGTCACCCCCGTGCCCGACACCCTGGGCGAGTACCAGTTCGCCGGCCTGCTGCGCGGCAGCCGCACCGAAGTCACCGACACCACGGTGGGCGAAGGTGAGCACAAGCTGCAGGTGCCGGCTTCGGCCGAGTTCGTGCTCGAAGGCCACATCCCCACCGCGCCTGCAGGCTACGAGGGCGAGAGCGAGCACGGCGTGCGCCTGAAAGAGAAGAACGGTTATCTGCACGCGCTCGAGGGCCCGTTCGGCGACCACACCGGCTATTACAACGAGCAGGACTGGTTCCCGGTGTTCGAGGTCACGCGCATGACGAACCGCCAGGACCCGGTCTACCACTCCACTTACACCGGCAAGCCGCCCGATGAGCCGGCCGTGCTGGGTGTGGCGCTCAACGAGGTCTTCGTGCCCATCCTGCAAAAGCAGTTTCCGGAGATCGTGGACTTCTACCTGCCGCCAGAGGGCTGCAGCTACCGGATGGCCATCGTCAGCATGAAGAAGGCCTACGCCGGGCACAGCAAACGGCTGATGTTCGGCATCTGGAGCTTCCTGCGCCAGTTCATGTACACCAAGTTCATCGTCATCGTCGACGACGACGTGGACATCCGCAACTGGCAGGAAGTGATCTGGGCGATCACCACGCGCATGGACCCGGTGCGCGACACCACCCTGGTCGACCACACCCCCATCGACTACCTCGATTTCGCCTCGCCCATCAGCGGTCTGGGCGGCAAGATGGGGCTGGACGCCACGAACAAGTGGCCCGGCGAAACCAACCGGGAATGGGGCCGCACCATCACCATGCCCAGCGACGTGAGCCAACGCGTGGAGGGCCTGTTTTCGCGCATCATGCACGGCCCAGGCGCCAAGGCCTGACCCCAGCCGAGGCCGATGGCCCCAGGGGCTTGCCAAGGCGGGTGTCTTGCCCTAATCTGAACACGTCTGCAAAGGCAGGCAACCCAAAAGGGCGCAGTCACTGCGCCTTGGGGAGTTCGGGACCATTCCCTCCCGGCTTCCTTGCACGGTCGCGAACCGTGTAGGCCCCCGGCTTTGGCCGGGGGTTTCGCTTTTGGGATGCGGCAGAATCCGTGGACATGAGCACAACATCCACCCCGCTGCCGCCGCACGAAGAATCCAGGCTGATCGCCCTGTTCAATGCCGGGCGGCATGCCGAGGTGGAGGCCCTGGCACGGAAACTGGTCTGCCAGCACCCGCAAGCAGCGTTCGCGTGGAAGGCGCTTGGCACGGCGCAACTGCTGCAAAACAAGAACTGCGTGGAAGCGCTCGGCCAAGCTGCGACGCTGCAGCCACAGGACGCCGAAACCCTTTGCAACCTGGGCAACGCCCAAAAGGCCCAAGGCCAGGTCCAGGCGGCCGAAGCCAGTTACCGCCAAGCCCTGCACTGGCGGCCGGACCATGCCGCCGGGCACTACAACCTCGCCATCTTGCTGACCGAGCAGAACCGGCTGGACGACGCAGAAGCCGCCTACCGGCAAACGCTCCAGTTGCAACCCACCATGGCCGACGCGCACAACAACCTGGGGCAAGTGCTGGAGGGCCTCGGGCGTCACGGTGAGGCCGCCAACGCCTATGCAGCCGCCGTGGCCGCGCGCCCGGATCACGCCGAAGCCTGGTGCAACCTCGGCGCGTCGCTTGGCCAGCAAGGCAAGGTGACAGAGGCGCAAGCGGCCCTGCGCAAGGCCATCGCCCTGAACCCCCGCTTCGCACAAGCGCACCACAACCTGGGCATCGCCCTCAAACAAGCGCACCAGCACGACGCTGCCTGCGACAGCCTGCGGACCGCGGCCAAGCTGAAAGCCGACTACGTCGATCCGCGCCACGCGCTGGGCGACCTGCTGCGCACCTTGCGGCGCTACGACGAAGCGATCCTGATGCTCAAGCGGGTGATCGCGCTGGCGCCGCAACACGCCGATGCCTGGGTTGACCTGGGCAATGTGCACAAGGACCTCGGCGAACTGCAGGACGCCATCGGCTGCTACACCCAGGCCCTGGCCATCGACCCCCACCACGCGCAAGCCCACAGCTGTCTGCAAATGGTCAGCAACTACGTTCCCGGCATCAGCGCCTCGCGCCTGCGGGAGCAGGCCTTGGCCTACGGCGTGTTCGTGAACCAGCACGCGCGGCCCTTCACCACCTGGACGGGCGACCTGGACCCGGAACGGCCGCTGCGGATCGGCCTGGTCTCGGGTGACCTGTACAGCCACCCCGTCGGCCACTTCCTGGAAAGCGTGCTGCAGGCCCTCCACCGGCAAGCCGGCAGCGATCTCCAATTGACGGCTTACGCCACACAACCGTACCGGGACGCGCTGACGGACCGCTTGATGGCCTGCACCACGCACTGGCAAGAGGTGGTTGGCATGTCGGATGAGGCGCTCGCCCAACGGATCCATGCCGACGGCATCGACATCCTCATCGACCTCGCAGGCCACACCGCCAACAACCGCTTGCCGATGTTCGGCTGGAAGCCCGCCCCGGTGCAAGTCACTTGGCTGGGCTATTTCGCCACCACGGGTGTGTCACAGATGGACCACCTGCTGGCCGACCCCTGGACGGTGCCGGCAGCCTTGGAGACTGGCTTCACCGAGCACATCTGGCGCTTGCCACAGACGCGCTTGTGCTTCACCCCCCCTGCGACATCCGCACCCGTCAGCCCACTCCCCGCCCTGCGCAAAGGGCACGTCACCTTCGGCTGCTTCAACAACCTGACCAAACTGAACGACGACGTCATTGCCCTGTGGGCGAAGGTGCTGCAAGCGGTGCCGGGCAGCCAGCTGCTGCTCAAAGCCAGCCAACTGGACAGCGCCATGGTGCGGCAGAAAATGCAGTCGCGCTTCAAGGCCCAGGGTGTGACCAGCGATCGCTTGATCCTGCAAGGCCCCTCGACGCGGGACGACTACCTCCAAGCCTATGCGCAGATCGACATCGCACTGGACCCCTTCCCGTTCACGGGCGGCACGACCAGCGCCGAAGGCCTCTGGATGGGCGTGCCTGTGCTGACCCTGGCTGGCGACAGCATGGTGGCGCAGCAAGGCGTCAGCTTGCTGATGAACGCGGGCCTGCCCGACTGGGTTGCCGATGCCCCTGAAGACTACGTGGCCAAAGCAGTGGCCCATGCCAGTGACCTGGTCGCTCTGGCGACACTGCGTTCAGGCTTGCGTGAACAGGTGATGCAGTCACCTTTGTTCGACGCCACGCGCTTCGCTGGTCACCTCGGCACCGCCCTGCGGGAGATGTGGCGCGCCCATGCGCGAAAGTCGTGCTGATGGCGCACCAGGCGCAGCAGCCGTGCAAAAAAGCCCATCCACGCGAAAACCGCCACCAGAGGCCAAGATGCCGACCACCGACCTCACCACCCACTCGCCACACCTGCAACAAGCCACGCTGGGCGGCGGCTGCTTCTGGTGCCTTGAGGCCGCCTTCAACCAGCTCGATGGTGTGGTGCTGGCCGAATCAGGCTACAGCAACGGCCATCACCCCTCACCCAGCTACGAAGCGGTTTGCAGCGGCACCACCGGCCACGCCGAAGTCGTCAGGGTCACGTTCGACCCCGAACGCATCAGCTACCGCCAGTTGCTGATCGTGTTCTTCAGCCTGCACGACCCCACCACGCTCAACAGGCAAGGCAACGACGTGGGCACACAGTACCGCTCCGGCATCTACACGCACGACGAGGCGCAAGCCGAAACAGCGCGCCAAGTGATCGGCGAACTGTCAGACAGCGGCGCATTCGACGCCCCCATCGTGACGGAAATCACGCCGGTGACCAACCACCACCCCGCCGAGGCCTACCACCAGGGCTACGTGGCCGAAAACCCCTACCAGGGCTACTGCGTGGTGGTCGTCAGGCCCAAGCTGGCCAAGTTCCACCGCACATTCGGCGCCCTGCTGAAAGCGCCTGGCTGAGCACCTCAGGGCGCCAGCCGACTGAGCTGCCAACTGCCGTCGGCCTGCTGCTCATAGGCAATGCGGTCATGAAGTCGCGACGGTCGGCCCTGCCAGAACTCCCAACGGTCGGGCACCAGTCGGTACCCACCCCAATGGGCAGGCCTCGGGGGGTTGTCGCCCAGGCTGGCCTGGAGATCGGCCCATGACCGCTCCAGGGTTTCACGCGAGCTCAGCACACTGCTCTGGGGAGAAGCCCAGGCACCGATGCGGGAGCCCAAGGGGCGGCTGTGGAAGTACGCGTCAGACTCCTCGGTCGACACTTGCTCCACACGCCCCTCGATGCGCACCACCCGCTCCAGCTCGGGCCAGAAGAACTGCATCGCGGCATGCTGGTTCGCGGCCAGCTCCTGGCCTTTCCGGCTCTGGTAGTTGGTGAACCACACCAAGCCCTCCGCATCCGCTCCCTTGAGCAGGAGCACGCGGGTGGAGGGACGGCCGTTGGCGCCCACGGTGGCCAGCGTCATCGCGCTCGGCTCCAGGGTGCGAGACTTCACAGCCTCCTCCAGCCAGATGTGGAACTGGTCGCTGGGGTGCGCCTGCACATGCGCCTCGTCCAAAGCAGCCTGTTCGTAGCTTTTGCGCATGCGCGCCAGATCAATGCTCGATTTGTCCATGGCGAAAGTATGGCCCGTTTTGATTGTGCTTGGGAATGACACGAATCAAGCCTTCGCCCGGGTATGCACTTAAGTGAATCCGCGCTGGCGACACCCAGATCGGGGATTCACACTGAAGTCCAGGAGACAGGACATGGACTCACGCGCCACAGCCATCATTGCGGTCCCGCATCAGGCCTGTGGTCACACCGGGAGCATGCTCCTGCACAACGTGAACCGCACGATGGCACAGTGTGCCGAAGCCGATCTGGACGTGCTCGTGGTGGCACCTCCGGCGGCACTCAGTGCCTGGCATGAATGGTGCCAATCCTCTTGTGCCAACGTGGTGAGCCTGCCACCCAGCGCCGATCGGCAACTCCTGGCGGCAGCCCTGCGGGCTGGCGTGCAGATGAGCCCCAAGTCGTGCGGCTGGTTCCTCATTCCGGCCGACATCCTCATGCGCAAGACCAGCACGCTGCGCCAGCTGCATGAAGCCTTGCGGCACCACCTCATTGTCCATGCCACGGTGGAACAGCAACCCCGGCTGCCCGTGGGGTTCGACCGGGAGTTGTTCTCCGAGCTCATCCACCTGGATTCCGATCACGCGCTGCACCGGCTCATGAACCGCTACCCCACTCAATTGGTGGAGGTCGATGACCCGGGCGTGCTCATGCACCCCTGGCACCCCGAGCCCACGCAGCCGCAGGGGCGCGGCGTCACACAGCGTCACCCTGACGCTTGAGCGCATGCCCCTGCTCGCAGGTCGCATCCGGGGCTGAGACACAGGCAAGGTCGACACTCGGTCACTGCACAAAAAAAAACCCAGTCAGTTCGCACTGACTGGTTTTGAGTTTGGGCGAACGCCTTGGCGTTCAGGGGCGGACGGGCCGCCCCGCCAGGATCACTGGGCCACGTAGGGCTTGGAGGAAGCGCAGCTGGAGCGCAGGTTGGTGCTGATGTCCTGGGTCAGGGTGCCGAAGTTGAAGTCCAGGGCGGGCAGAGCGATGTCGGGCAGCTTCAGGGCGCCGATCAGGGCAGCCTTGGCAACAGGGGTCAGCGCCAGGTTCTTGAGGACCTCATGGCCCGTCACCGTCAGCGGGAACTTGTACTTGAGGGCCAGGGCCGTGTCCACCTCGAACGAGTAGATCGGCTGCTGGGCCATGGCGACGCCACCCATCGGGGTGATGTCGGCGGTCACCAGCTTGTTGACGTAGTCGATGGTGAAGTTTGCCAGGGTCAGGCCGTACTTCGAACCGGTGTCGTCGTCGGTGCGGTCAAAGAACAGGGCAGAGCCGACAGCCGAGCCGGACTTGATGGCCAGGTTCGAACCGACCACCACCTTGGTGACCGGGAAGTTGTAGGCGCGGTAGAACGTGGCGCCGGTGTTGCCGCCGGTGAGCATGTCGCCCACGGGTGTGGCGTTGCCCTTGGCGCGCACCGAGAGGTTCACCAGGTCGAACGAATCCAGGTTGTCCTGGGTGAAGGCCTGCACCGAATTCGACTTGGTGCAGTTGAACGGCAGGGTCAGGTCGGCGTGGGCTGCGGAGGCGGCAAAGACGAAGGCGGTTGCTGCGGCGACGCGGAAAGAAACTGCGAAGGCTTTCATGGGTTCTCCTTAGGGATCACGGTTGGGGGCACTGGCGATCACGTCATGTGTTCGTTGGATTCATCTTCTCAAGATACCCATGAACGCAGCCCCCGCGAATAAGTGTCGGACGCTAGGGAATCCGCGCAACTTTCCACACCCTCAAGGGCAAACCCGGACCGATTAACGGGGCGCAAAACTAGGGTTTCCGAGATTTGGCAGAGATTCTTCCCGTGACATTTGAACCCTGCTCGACCATGAAAAAAGCGGCCCCGTGAGGCCGCTTTTCCGTGCCGGAACCAGTCCGGTTCTTACTTCGCCACGTAAGGCGTCGCGTTGACAGGACGGGCGCGGAACTGAGCGTTCACATCCTGCGTCAGCGTGCCGAAGTCGAAGTCGAGGGCGGCCTGCGTGACCTCCGGCAGCTCAAGCGCCTGGATCAGTGCCTGCTTGGCTTGCGTGGTGAGTTTCAGGCTGCCCAATTGCTCATGCAACACGATGGTCAGGGGGAACTTGTACTTCAACGCCAGCGGTGCGTTCGTGGTGAAGTTATAGAGCGGCATTTGCTTCACGGTGATACCACCTTTGGGGGTGGTATCGGCCAGAACCTGCTTGCTCTGGTAATTGATCGTGAAATTGGCCAGGGTCAGGCCCAGGCGGGCACCGGTGTCATCGTTGAGCCGGTTGAAATACAGGGCCGAGCCGCTAGCGGTGCCGGACTGGATGTTCAGCGTCGCACCAATGACGATCTTGGTGATGGGGAAGCCGAATGCCAGAGGCGTTTCCGAACCAGCGGGCGCAGCCTTGTCCACGTAAGTGGTACCGCGGGGCTCCACGACGAGGTTCACCGTGGTGAAGGAGTCCAGGTTGTCCTGGGTGAATTCCTGCACCGAGTTCGCCACCAAGGCGCTGGTGGGCAGGGTCAGGGCTTGGGCGGATGCAGCAGAGAAGCTGGCGGCAAAGGCCAGGATGCTGAGACGGATCGAAGTGGCGCGCATGGAGGACTCCAGCAGGTTGAACAGGTGACCCAACGGGGCGTTGGGACATGTGCTCATCATGCCGGGCACGTCGCGTTCAACGCCCCCCCACGATGAGGGGGAGGGCCATCACAGAGTGTGAGCGAAAGCACAAGAACGGGTTACCCCTCCAGGGTGATCACCAAGGGATCACCCTAGGTGGCTCAAAAATTCATGCCCACGCTGACATTGATGATGGTGTTGGTCAGCTTCATCTTTTGCTCGCGCACGAAGGTGCCCAGGCTGCTTTGGCCCTTGTTGAAGGCCACGAGTTCGTTCACCAACGTGGACGCGGGCACCGAACCATCGCCAATCGCGATGCCGTCGCCCTCCGTGATCGCACTGACGAGTCCAGGCGTCAGATCGGAAATGACCGGATCTCCAGAGCGAATCTGCGTGTTGGACGTCACCAGCCGCGACGTCGCTCTCAGGCCAATCCTGCCCACCGACACGTTGAGGTGCCAATCCTCGTTGATGGCCGTCTTCAAACCCAGGAAGGGGCCAAAGCCAAAGGTGTTTTTGGTGGTGATGGTGGTGGGGCCTCCCACGTAATGCTCCAGGTCGGGCGTTGCCTTGGCACCGAAGAAAACGGCGTACATGGCGCCCACGCCAACGTAGGGCCGGAACATCGCGTTGGCTTCACCGAAGTTGTAGCTGCCAATCACAAAAGGTGGCAAAAGCTTCGTGGTGGCGATGACCTTGCCGTTGATCCCGTTGGGTTGCCCACTGGGGTTGGTACCCTCACCGGTGATGTTCACCTTCAGCGGTGCCGCCAGCACAAACCCCTCCAACAGCCATTTGCGCTCCTGGTCGATCCAGTAACCGATCGACACCGTGGGCGTGCCAATGTTCTTTTGCGCCCGGGCCCTGATGCCCGGAGGCGTGCCAATGCCACTCACACCTTCGGCATCCAGGCCGTCCTGCAAGATGCGATTTCGAACGAACAGATCCCACGCGATACCGCCAGACTGGTCGTCGTAGCGTGCGCAATTCAGTCCCGCCAGTCGCGGATCCGATGGATTGGTGCTGCACAGCGTGGCTGTATCGATCGCACTGCTGATGTCGTTGCGGCTCAACACAAATCCGGACAGATCTCGTGCATCCTCAGACTTCGTCTTCGTGATCACCGAGGTGTAGCCAATGCGCATGAACAGGCGGTCTCGGACCTTGCTGTCCCAGCCTGCGGGGAAAATCGAATTGGGCAGCTGCTGCTGGGCGAAGGTCGGCAAAGCAGCACAGGCCCCGGCAACGGCCAGCAGCAGCGTGGCAACTTGCTTCACGCTCGCAACACGGGCGTACGAAAAATGCATGGTGTCTCCAAGGCAACCTCGATGCGGGTCGCTTTCGGTTGAAAGTCTGCTTGATGGACGGGCTGCGGCACCCTGGGGCTTCACCCAACAGCCGCCGTCCGTGAAACATGCCAGCCGTCAGGCCTCAGGGCTGAACACGACGGCGGGTTGAACCGGCAGCGGCGATGCCCGCGAGCCCCAGGCCCAACATGGCGAGGGTGCCCGGCTCAGGCACAGGGGCGGCCACAGGCTGGGCAAACGCCGAAATGGTGGACGTGACCTTGCCAAAGCCATCCACATTGCTCAGCGTGCGACTGTTGACCGAATTGATGCCCGAACGCCCTGTGTTGTTCAGGTTGAGCGCTTTGACAAAGATGTTGTCGATGTCTGCGCTGTTGGCCAGGAAAATACCGGACAAGGTGTTGGTGGCCGAGAAAAGCTGGGGCGCCCCGGTGACGGTGAACGTGGTCGGTCCCGTCAGGGTGTCTGCCGTCCAGAGCCGGTAATTCGACAAAGACGCGAAGCCATTGCCACCACTCAGATCGGCATAAATGTCGATGGAAGCGGTGGTGGCCGCGTTGTAGTGCGACAGGTCAACACGCAGGTTGGAAATGCTCAGCGAGCCCGGACCCAGGGTGGCCTGGCTGGTGCTCACGGTCTGCAGCGACCCGCCCGAGGTTTGCACGCCGATGACGTTGACCGTCGTGCCGTCGAACGTGCCAGTGATGCTGGTCACGGGCGCCTTCGCGCTCACACTGCCGTTGACATACCGCACGATGCCAGTCGACGTGGTGCTGGTGCTGTACGCGACGGTGGCAGGCTCCACGGCAGACAGCTTCACGGACGCCAAATTGAGCGCAGTGAGGAGCACATTGGAGAAGTTCAAGGTGCCCTCACCGCCGAGCCCGCTGACGGTGTAGCCCTGGTCCGTGATGCTGGCGTTATTTTCCAGGGTGTAAGAGCTGGCCTGGGCCATGCCGCTGGCGGCCATGAACGCACAGGCAACGGGCAGACACTTCTTGAATTTCACTGCGGTCTCCGAAACGGTACAGCACGCCACAGCGTGCCAAAAAAAAGAGGTGTCATCCCTTCATGGAAGGGGTGTGACACCTCTCACTCACGCCGTCAAATCACGGCGCGTGGCATCAACGTGCCGTGCGGCGACGTGCCAGGCCCAGACCCACCAGACCCAGACCCATCAGCACGTAGGTGCTGGGTTCAGGCACGGAGGACACCGGGGCCACGGACGCCGAGATGTTCGACAGGATGGAGCCGAAACCAGCGGTGTTCGAAGCAGAGCGGGTGTTCACCGAAGTGATGCCCGAGCGGCCGGTGTTGTTCAGGCCCAGGGTCTTGACGAAGATGTTGTCAACGTCGGTCGCATTCACCAGGAACAAACCGTTGATGGTGTTCTGACCACCGACGGAGGTGGTGCTGCCATTGATGCCGAACGAGGTCGGGCCGGAGATGCTGTCGAAGGACA